>Ga0315904_10000405_pt1 | contig 68293 bp, 59 predicted proteins | sample LakEriMetagenome_6_FD_203529 | JGI IMG/M metagenome (GOLD analysis project Ga0315904, IMG submission 203529) | Freshwater fungal communities from buoy surface, Lake Erie, Ohio, United States - Buoy 12 MA120 | ecosystem: Environmental > Aquatic > Freshwater > Lake | place: USA: Lake Erie, Ohio...
TGGAAGATCTTTCGTCGCGGTCGGCTGATCGTAGGCGTTCGTCGGCTCAAACAGCCACACTTGCATCGAAACTACATGATATGAACGTGACTATTGTTGATGGAGACCTGCTCGACCAGGATGTCGACGTCATCGTCAATGCGTGGAACCGAAACATCATCCCTTGGTGGTTACTTATTCCGCAAGGTGTTTCGGGTGCAATCAAGAAACGAGGTGGCCTCCAACCGTTTCGAGAACTCGGACGAATGGGTGCTATTCCACTCGGGCACGCCGTCGAAACATCTGCTGGAACATTGCCGTTCAAATCAATCATCCATGTCGCTGGCATCAACATGCTGTGGCGATCATCGGAGCGCTCAATTCGTGATTCGGTACGAAACGCAATTTCGGTTGCCCAAAACCGTCGCTATAAATCGCTAGCTCTACCTCTGATCGGTGCTGGATCTGGTGGTGGGAAATCAACGAACGTACAATCGATCATCGAAGACGAACTGACCAAATGCCAGTTCGATGGTGATGTCAGAATCGTCCGGTACTCGAAGACGCCGACGAACAAGCCGGGGGACCGAAGCGGGCGATCGGCCGCTTCCTGATTGAGAATTTACCTGCGCCCGCTTGGTCATCGGGTGCGTTCTGCCATAGAGATAGTCGCGTAGCCCCATGAAGACAAAGTTATTACTCACGGTCCTTTTCATTTTCGCGATCCTTTGGCCGCCCATTTACTCAACTTTTCTTGACCGCGACGTGCGAGCTTGGGTTCACGGCCACGGTCGTATGGAAGACTTCGAGCTTCAACTGCTGCTAGGATCGCAACGATGGGTCATCGACGTTCCAGAAGACAAGAACGGCTGGTTCCTGTCATTGGAGACAGAATCAGAAGGGACTGTACGAACCAGTGGTGGTTCTTCCGTAACGGGAGGGCAAACCATTGTTCTACTAACTAGACGAAACAAGGAAACTAAAACAATTGACTATGTCTGGTATCAGTTGGATTCCCAGCGACAGGTTGAGAAGTCAGAGTCAATCACGATAGCAATGAATCTGCGATCTTCTGGATCTGGCAGCGTGAATGATCCTCTGACATTGGCTGGTGTCACAGCGGTGCGACCTGATGGCATTGTAAAAATCGGGGAACCGATTTATCGTGGCGGCAAGGAGAAGGTGGAAGGTTTTCCCTCTGGCACGAAGGCAGAATATGAGGTTCGTGTCATGTTGTCCCCTCCTGTTAAGACGTAGGCAGAACAAAGCCGTGCACCAAAGCCCGCGAACGGCTCGAAGTCAATGGATGCTGTCGCGCGAGGGCTTGGTGGCGGCGGTCTTTCTGGCCCACAGGCGGTCGCGATCAATCGTACTCGATTGAATCTTCGGCACAGCGATCCCCGAAATGATGGACCGACCGCATCTGCTCATCCCGCAGGCCGTGATTCCGATCCCCATTCGTTCATCCCATCGAAAACTCGAATCGAACCCGTGCATCGACCAGGGCGGAATGGTACAATCGCCTGACATAGTAACCGAGTACGAGTACCGTCCGTTCGGACTGAGTACGAGTACGAGTATGAAGAGCAGCCAGAACGAGCTGATGCACCGAAGGACTTGGTCGGCGCGGTTGGTCGTGGTGACGTTACTTCTCGTGCTCGGTGGTCGTTTTCGTTATGTGCAGGAGGCTGAAGGAGCATCGCAGTGGGCCTTGATACCGTCGAACTCGTAATGGAAATCGAAGACGCGTTCGACATTTCGATTCCCGATGATCGCGCTAGCACGATGCTAACCGTCGGCGACGTCTACGAATTCATTCTGGAAAAAACTGCCGATTCAACCTTGAAATCTAGCACTTGCTTGACCGCCACTACATTCTATGATCTGCGGCGACATCTGCGCTCCCTCGGTTTGTCTCATTCGTCGATTCGTCCGAAAACAGCATTGGATCTCGCAATCCCATTGATTGGGAGACTGGCCTATTGGCAAGCTCTTAGTTCCCAAATGGATTTGCGATTCCCTCGTCTGGGAAGACCTTCATGGCTTGTCCTGCTCAACAGTATGCTTGTCGCGATCGTTGTATATGCTTCCTTTCTTGGTTTCACCCAAAAAAATGTGGCGACCGGAGTTTTCGCGGCCATCGTGCTTGGCGTCACTAGTTCCGCCGTCATGTTGTTGCTGACCCGACCGTTCGCAATTTATCCTGCGTCAAATCGCTCTACAATTCGTGATCTCGTGACAAACCTTGTTGCCATGAACTACAACAAACTCGCTGCTCGTTACTCGACTCGCAATCCAACCGACATTTGGAATGCACTACAATGGATCGTGGCCGAGCAACTTGGAGTTGATCGAAGTGCAGTGGTGCCTCATGCACGATTCGTCCAAGACCTTGGCGCGGACTAACAAGGCAAGTATCAATCCGATGGCCCGAAGCGGGGGATCGGCCGCTTCCTGATGGAGAATCACTTGCCCCCGCTCGGTCATCGGGGGCTTTCTGCCCTGAAACAACATTCGCACAGGAAAACGGAATCATTCCGCAAAACACTGAGGCAACCATGCAGAGGCCACAATATTTCGGACGAGGTTGCACATTGGTTGTCGTTGGGCTTGCGGCACTTCTTAACGCGATTCACGTTCAAAGCAACGAAGCGTGGATAATCGCCATCATGCTGAATATTGGCGTCTTGTATCCAGGGTTTACGATGATCGGACTTGCGGTCTGGCCCAATGCGAACAGGCGGCCAGACGGCAGTTGATTCTGGGGCCAATCGGTTAAAGCCATCAGCACTTGCATCAGCACTTGCATCAGCACTTGGACAGGCATTGCGTTGCGCAGTCGGGGAACGCTTGCAATGGAGGCTGGGAATGGTGATCAAGTTTCCCGTCGAGGAAGCTCATCTATTGATCGTGCCTCGACGCAATGCTCGCATTCCGTTGCCAGCATCCTGACAATGCCTGTCCATTTTTTCCTCCAGTTGTCGCTCGGCGGCGGCTAGGAGCGAGTCGACCCGAAAGTCGAGGGTGTTGTGCTGCGGTGCCTGCTGGCCCATCGGACGCGAGGTCTCTTCTCCGGTCGCCCGGAACTCGGCGTTGCACCCATGACACCGAACCAGCTTGCCGTACAAGTCGATCGGGATGTGAAGCGGCCTACCGCACGTCGGGCAGTTCCTGTGAAATCGAATCGCCCTTTGCATCGATACCGATCCTCCGAAATCGTTCCGCGATCGAAACTCTAAAGCGGGATTATCGGGGGTTAAAGTCCCTCTGTCAATATCATAGTGCGGCTTTAAGGCCCTGTGAGCTTTTTCTTGGTTTTTAGGCTCAGATACACCAGGCCGCAGGACCAGACTTGTCAGAGCCCCGGGTGATGTTACGCCAAGCGTGGACCGATCCTAGGTGCAATGCTAGCATTGCGGAATCACAGAGGGGTGTGCGGGAATGGGTGAGGATGTCGCAGTCGAGGAGTTGAGGGGAGCGGAGTTGAGGGGACCGGAGCGGAGGGGACCGGAGCGGAGGGGATCGGAGCGATCGCCCGGCAAGCGGCGTTCGCTCGACGAGTTGGCTCGGGAAATCCGTTCGATCGAAACGTCTGGGAGGCCGGCGGGGTTGCGAATATCCAGTGGCAGTTCCGCGATGGATGCTTTGTTGCCCGGTGGCGGGTACGGTGCCGGGACCATGATCGAATGGGTGCATGGTGGCGAGGGGTATGGCGAAGGGGCGATGCCCGTGCGAGGATTGGGAAGTTTGTCGTTGGCCATGCGAGTGGCGTTGCAGGGGATGACGGGGGGCAAGTACTTGGTGTTGGTGGACCGTCACCATCGTTTCTATGCACCGGGTTGGATTGGTTTGGGTGGATCGCTCGATCGGTTGATTGTGTTGCGACCGGAATGCGATACCGATGCGATTTGGGGGATGGATCAGGCGTTGCGCAATCCCTCGGTCGGCGCGGTGGTTGCTGCGATGCACCGTTTGGACGACCGCGTTGCGCGTCGATTGCAGTTGGCGACGGAGCACGGTGGCGGGTTGGGGATCTTGGTGCGCGACGCGCATGCGGCGCGACGTTATCCGAGTTGGGCGGATGTGCAGTGGCGCGTACGCCCCTCGATATCCTCGCGAGACTGGCAGACCCGTTGGTTTGATTTGCAATTGATGCGTGCGGGAGAGGGGCGATCGGGAGCTCGATTGCGCATTGGTTTGGACGCTCATGGCCAATGGGTTGATTATTCCGAAGGGATGGGAGTTGCACATGAATCAGCGGGTGCTCTGCATCTGGCTTCCGAATTGGCCAAGCCAGCGCGCCGCCGCAACGGCATCGCCGTCTGAATTGCCACAGCCGGGAACTCCGCGAGTTTTGTACGCCAACGATTCGCGGCGAGGTCGTATTGTCGCCGCTGCGAATGCCATCGCCCGCAAGGCAGGGGTCTTGCCAGGTTTGCCGTTGGCTCAACTGGCGGCTTTATGTCCCAACGCCACATGGGAGCAGCATGATAGCGATGCCGACCTTGAGGAACTTCTCTCTCTTACCGAACAGTTGCAGAGTTTCAGCCCGGTCGTTGGCATCGAGGAACTCGACACGCATGCGTGGTCGGGTCGATCGCTGCGTCAACCGCAGTCGATCCACATGGAAATCGGCGGAACCGCGAGTTGGTTTGGTGGCGAACCTGCCCTGGCGACCGCGCTTCATGCGTGGCTAGCGGTTCGCGGCTATGTTGCGTGCGTCGGCATCGCGGACACGCTCGGCGCCGCCTGGGGGATTGCGAATTATTTTTTTCGTCATCGCATCGCACCCGCGATGGAGTTCCTGGAATCCCAGGGAGGCGGACCAGCAGCGCAGCCCTGGACCGAGATTCTGGACGAGGGCGCGGACCGCGAAGCGTATTTTGCCAAGTATCCGATTGAAGCGCTGCGGCTCGAGCCGGACTGTGTCGCGAAACTGCACCGCTTGGGAATTCGGACGATCGCGCCGCTTCTGCGGTTGCCCCGTTCCTCGTTGCCATCCCGTTTCGGCCCATCGTTGCTGCGGCGTATCGATCAGTGCTTGGGCACGTCCCAGGAACCGATCCGTATTTTTCATGCGAGTGAGCCGCTCGTCTCGGAGCAGGAATGGGAACATCCGATCCGCGAAATGGCTTGGATCGAGACCGCCATCGAGCATGCGAGCGTCGACTTGGGCAAGAAGTTGATCAACAGCGGTTGCGGCGCACTGCGCATCGCATGCCAACTGGTGCTCGAAAAGCAATCGATCGATCTTCGCGCCGACGCGCCGGCAGAGCAGTCCCGAGCCCATGTGATTCAAATCAGTTTGTTTCAAGCGTCCCAGGACCCATCGCATTTGGCATGGCTCCTGAACGGCCAATTGCAATTGCACCCGCCGCGACTCGGCCCCGAACGGGCGATACGCGGGATTCGGCTCGAATGCAACTTGGCTGCCCCCTTGCAGTGGCGACAACACGATCTGTTCGCGGAGGGGAGTGTCCAGCATCGGGATGCAGCCGCCAAACTGATCGATGGCCTGAGCGCTCGGCTTGGTCGCAATCGGGTCGTCGCCGCGTCGATCGTTCGGGATCCGGTTCCCGAGTCCCAAGTCCGGATGCGTCCGTTGACCGGGCTGAGGCCAGACGGTTCGCACCAGGAGACCAAGCGCAAACTGCCGCGGTCTCCCAAGCGGGACTTTGCTCGGGAAGGAACGTTGGCAACTCCAGAGAATGCGTTTTTGTCCCGTCCCTGCGAATTGATCCAGCCGATGGCAGCAGCGGTCGAATGCGAGGCGTGGGGGGAGCCGACGTTGATTTCGATCGATGGCAACCGCTGGAAGATTATCGCCAGCGCGGGTCCGGAGCGCGTGGAGAGCGGGTGGTGGTCCGGCCCCATGCAGCGCCGCGAGTACTATCGCATCGCGCTGGAGTCCGGCGACTGGTGGTGGATCTATCGCGATCTGAGAACCAATTCGTGGTACCTGCACGGCGCATTTGCTTAGCGCTTGCCGCAGTAATCGATCGCTGCAGCGATCTCGGTCTTGAGCCGGAATCGTTCGACGATGCGATCGATGTAACCATGTTCCAAGAGGAACTCGCTAGTCTGAAAACCTTCTGGCAATTCGATTCGAATTGTGGCCTTGATGGTCCGTGGACCGGCAAATCCGATGAGCGCTTTGGGTTCGGCGAAGACCAAATCTCCGAGACTCGCGAAGCTGGCGGCAACCCCGCCCATGGTTGGGTTGGTCAACACACTGATGTAGAGTCCTCCCGCGGCATGGTACCGGGCCAGTGCGGCAGAGACCTTGGCCATCTGCATCAGGGACAGGATCCCCTCATGCATGCGCGCCCCGCCCCCGGAGCCGCTGATGATGATCAACGGCAGATCGTTCGCGGTTGCTCGTTCGATCAGACGCGTGAGCCGTTCGCCGACGACAGAACCCATGCTCCCCATGATGAAGGCCGAGTCGGTGACGGCGATCGCCACGCGTCGGGCTCGAATCATTCCGGTTCCGCACAATGCCGCATCGGTCAATCCGGTGCGATGCTGTTCGGCAGCAAGGCGTTCCGCGTACGATTTCTTGTCGGCGAATTTCAAGGGGTCGGTCGGCAGCACCTGTTCATCGCTGACCTCGAAGGTGCCTTCGTCCAGCACCTGCGAGATCCGCTCGCGCGCGGAGACGTAGTTGTGGTAGCGGCATTTCGGACAGACGTTGAGATTCTTTTCGAGTTCCTTGCGGTAGATCGATTCGCGGCATCCCGGGCATCGAATCCATAAACCTTCGGGAATCCCTCGCTTGAGGATTTCCGGACGCGAGTCGGAGGTGCGATCGGTTGAATCAGCGATTGCCATGGTACAGCTTAGTTGGCCGCGCGGAGACGGCGTTTACGAGTTCTCGTGCTAGTGTCGGATCGTCGAAGTTTCTTCAATAATTTCCCACGAACCATCATCGCATTCGGATTCCCAAAGGTCGCCGAACTCGATCGACTTGAGCTTGCTGGCCACCAGGGTTGCCATCGGTTCGGGGATCACGACGGCGATGGTTTCCTTGGCGTGTTTCTTTTGCAGTTTACCCAATTGCTTGGCAATCCGCGACTCGGCGTCGGCGATGGTTTCGCCCCCAGGGGGATGAAACGCTCGAGGGTTGTCCTGGACCTGCTTGAACAGTTTGGGCTGCTGTCGCTTGATGTCCTCGATGCATTTGCCTTGCCATAACCCATGGTCCAGATTGCGGAAGCAATCGCAGATCTTGAGTTTGCAATGGGCTGCGTCGGCGATTTTGCGAGCCGTTGCTTGGGCGGATTCGCAGGGACCGCAGTAGACCGCGGCGATCGGGATTTGTGCCATTTCGTTAGCTGTTCGCTGGACTTGCTCCAGTCCTGCGGCGGAGAGGGGGATATCGAGACATCCCTTCATCCGTTCCTGTTCATCAAACGAGGTCGAACCGGGTCGAACGACCACTACCTTATTCATACAACATTCCATATGCAGAAACTTCGGGCCGATCGCATCGCTTCAACTCGCTTGAAATTGACGACGCAACCGAGTCATCGCTTGGCAGTAATCTGCTTCGCGGAAAATGGCGGAACCTACCACGAGCAAGTCCGCCCCGTGCGCGGTCGCTGGCCCGACCGTTTGCACATTGATGCCGCCATCGATCTCGAGCAACAACTCGGGACCGAAGTCCCTTCGGAGCTGCGACAAGCGTTGCAAGGCGATCGGATCGAATGGTTGCCCGCCGAACCCGGCAGGCACGCTCATGATCAATATCAGATCGCACTCGCGAACATGAGGCAGCAGGCGTTCCATAGGCGTGCTGGGATTGATGGCGAGGCCAGAAGCCACTCCTTGGCTTCGAATCGAGCGAAGTAGCGGACCGGGGTCCCCGGGCACCGCTTCGATGTGAAAGGTGATGCTGTCTGCGCCCGCCGACACGAATCGGTCCGCATAGGCGGCCGGATCCGAAATCATGAGATGAACATCTAGCTTCAGCGACGTGATTTTTCGAAGGGCTTCCACGATCGGCATGCCATAGGTCAAGTTCGGTACGAAATGACCATCCATGACATCCAAATGGAGCGCATCCACCCCGGACTCCTCGAGCAACTCCACCTCGCGACGCAGATTGGAGAAATCGCACAACAGCAACGACGGGAGAATGGTTGGACGAATTCCCCGAAGGTATTCGATTGTGGCAACCGCGCGAGAACCAGGTTCAGTCATACAAGGTGAGACACCAAAATCCTACAAATCACGATCGATGACGATAACCAACTCAGGGCCCACTCCACAAGAGCCAATCCGGCAGACCCTGCAGGGGAATCGATTGAGCCCGACCGTACTAAACCCTTGCTTTGTAAGGACTTGCCGCTGATCGTGGTCGCATCGATCGCAAGTCTATTTTCCGCGGGGAGTTGCGTCGATCGGTCGTCTTTTCCTCTTTTGTCCCTCGCTCACGCGTCGAGTTATGAAATACCTTGGGGAATCGTCCACCACGGGCGCAAACGGGCCGAAATCGCCGCATCGAGGCGATTGCATCCGGTGGATCGCAAAAGGGTCGCAGGGGTGCGGTCGGCGGCCGCTTTGCCTTGTGAGGCAATACTGAATTTGCTAGTTTCCGTGGGTATGTCTTCCGAGAATGATGGCCCGATCGATGAACACGAGCCGGACGCGGCCGACGAAGTCTTGTCCGCGGCAACACCGGAACTGCTCGAGCAACTCCGGGCCCTGCACAGCGGGAACATCGGGTTTCGCCGGGCTGCGGAGAAGGTGCGCGAATTTCCGCAGGAACCGGGCGTCTACCTGATGAAGGACGTGTCTGGGGTCGTGATCTATGTCGGCAAGGCCAAGAATCTTCGCTCGCGGGCCGGCAGCTATTTCCACGCGTCCGCTGCCGCAGAGATCCGAACTGCTGATTGGATCCACGAAATCGCCGACATCGATTTCCTTGTCTGCGCCAGCGAGGTCGAAGCCTTATTGACCGAGAATCGTTTGATCAAAGATATCCAGCCTCGGCACAATAAGGATCTCAAGGACGACAAAACCTTTCCGTACTTGATGATCACGACGCACGAAGATTATCCGCGCGTCGAGGTGACTCGATCTCCCAAGGACAAAGGAGCCAAGCTGTATGGGCCCTTCACTAGCGCGGGTCAGCTTCGTGGCGCTTTGCAAGTCATCCAGCGCGTCTTCAAATTCCGCACCTGCTCGCTCGACATCGATGAAAATGATCCGCGTTGGCAGTGGTTTCGTCCGTGCCTGCTCGCCTCCATCGACCAGTGCAGCGCTCCGTGCAATCTGCGTATCAGCAAGGAAGACTATCGGCGCGACATCCGGCGTCTGCAGACGTTTCTCGATGGCGGCAGCGAACGGTTGCTCAATCAAATGCGGGACGAAATGAAGGATGCGTCGACCAAGCTCGACTTTGAGCGGGCGGCGCGATTGCGAGATGAAATCCAGCTCCTGGAAAATCTGGATCGACGAGGAGAGATCGATGTGCACGCGCAACCCGAGGTCTTCTACATCGATCCCAAGAAAGGAATGCGGGCGCTGAAGAAAGTCTTGGGGATGGATCGCGAACCTCGAGTGATCGAAGGGGTCGACATCGCCCACCTGGGCGGGACCGATACGGTGGCTTCCGTGGTGCAGTTCCTGGACGGGCTTCCCTTCAAGCCCGGGTATCGCCGCTACAAAATCCAGGGGGTGGACGGGATCGACGATTTTCGATCGATCCACGAAGTCGTGTCTCGGCGATTCAAGCGGAAGTACGAAGAGAACGAGGCGTTCCCCGATTTGCTGATGATCGACGGCGGGAAAGGGCAACTCAACGCTGCTTTGGCAGCATTCCGGGACTGCGATCTAACCCCCCCGACGCTGATCTCGCTCGCTAAAAAGGACGAGGAAATCTATCTGCCCGGGGAGCGAGAGCCTCTGCGGCTGGGGCGGGAATCGTTTGGGCTGCGGCTGCTGCAGTACCTGCGTGACGAAGCCCATCGATTTGCACAGCACTACCACCACATCTTGCGGAACAAAAGTTCGTTCGAGAGAAAAACCGGAGAGAGTGGCAAACGGCAAAGAAACCAGCGCAGAAACCAGTTAGGAAAGGAGCCCAGAAAAGACGAGGAATCCGGCGAGGATTAGTCCCGAAGAGCGGCTTCTGGTCTCCCTCGAAATCGGCATCCTGCGGTATTCTAGAGAGATCCTGTGTCCGCATTTTTCCTCTTCCGTCCTCGCATGAACGAACCAGCATGGCCGACGCGACCCTGCGAAACAAGCCGCTCATCACCTTGCCCCACAAAGCCCTCGCCAATTGGGTGATGGAGACCGCGCTGCTGTGCGAAGCCGACCACATTCGGTGGTGCGATGGTTCCCAGGAGGAATGGGATGAATTGACCGAGGAACTCGTCGAGCGAGGGACGCTGACCCGATTGAATCCCCAGCTTCACCCGAACTCCTTTCTCGCACGGAGCCATCCCTCCGACACTGCTCGGGTCGAGGATCGCACATTCATCTGTTCGCGTCGCGAGGGGGATGCCGGTCCGATGAACCACTGGCGGGATCCCGACGAGATGCGAAGCCTGCTCATCGAGAAGTTCCGCGGCTCCATGCGAGGTCGCACCATGTACGTGGTGCCGTTCTGCATGGGCCCGCTGGACAGCCCGCTCGCGCTCGTGGGAGTCGAAATCACCGATTCCCCATATGTCGTCATCAGCATGCGCATCATGTGCAACATGGGGGAGCCTGTTCTCAAGAAATTGGGTTCCGAGGGACCGTTTGTTCCATGCTTGCACAGTGTCGGAGCTCCATTGGAAGTCGGGCAACGGGATGCCGCTTGGCCGTGCAACGATGAAAAGTACATCGTTCACTTCCCGGAGACTCGCGAGGTATGGTCCTACGGCAGTGGCTATGGTGGCAATGCGCTGCTCGGAAAAAAGTGTGTCGCCCTGCGAATCGCGAGCACGATCGCGCGCGATCATCGTTGGATGGCGGAACATATGCTCATCATGGGCTTGGAAGCGCCCGATGGAGTCAAGACGTACATCACGGCCGCGTTTCCGAGTTCCTGCGGAAAAACCAACTTGGCCATGATCGTTCCCCCCGAACGCTATCGGGATCAAGGATGGAGAACCACCCTCGTCGGCGACGATATCGCATGGTTGTGGCCTGGGAAAACGGGCAAACTGCATGCCATCAACCCAGAGCGAGGTTTCTTCGGCGTTGCGCCAGGTACCTCGTGGCACTCCAATCCCGGTGCCATGCAGGCCATGTCTCGCAACACGATCTTCACCAATGTCGCGCTGACCGATGAACTCGGCGTATGGTGGGAGGGTCTCTCGTCCCCGCCTGCGCACCTGATCGATTGGACCGGCAACGATTGGACCCCCAATTGCGGACGTTTGGCGGCGCATCCCAACTCCCGATTCACCGCGCCGGCGGATCAATGCCCGAACATCGATCCCGATTGGCAAAACCCCGAAGGCGTACCGATCGATGCCATCGTCTTCGGCGGACGCCGGCCAACGACGCTGCCTCTGGTATTCCAAGCGTTCGATTGGACGCACGGGATTTTCTTGGGAGCTACGCAAGGTTCCGAAACCACGGCGGCCGCAACGGGCCAAGTCGGCACGGTTCGAAGAGATCCGATGGCCATGCTTCCGTTTTGCGGTTACAGCATGGGGGACTACTTCGGGCATTGGCTGGAGATGCGAAAATACATCCAGCGCCTCCCGCGCATCTTCCACGTGAACTGGTTCCGCAAGAACGCCCAAGGGAAATTTCTCTGGCCCGGTTTTCGCGAGAATATGCGGGTCCTGGAGTGGATCGTCAATCGATGTCATGGTCGCATCCCAGGGCACGAAACCCCGATCGGCTGGACCCCCGACTGGGTCGACTTCTGCGTCGATGGGCTCGATGGCTTTGATGAGGAGCATTTCGACGCCGCGATGGAATTCTCTCGCGAGGAATGGCTCGCCGAAATCATGAGCCAGGAGGAGTTTTTCCTGAAGCTCTACCACCATATGCCAAAGGAATTGCTTTGCCAGCGTGAGCTTTTGATGGCCCGAATGGCCTAGGCCGCGTCCTCCGCCTCGGTTGACACGCTACGTGATCGGCCTACCATATTCGGTACCGGTTTCGAATGTATTTCACTTTGGGAGGTTTGGAATGAAGAGTTTTATTGCTAGCGCTTTTGCGTTCTTGGTAGCGTTCTCGGCGGTCAGTGTTTTGGCTGACAAGCCAGACATCACCAAGGTCAAGTGCTTGATCTCGGGCGCCGCTGCAAAAGAAGATAAAGCAGCCGATTGGAAGGGTGGCAAGGTTTACTTCTGCTGTGGCAACTGCCTCAAGAAGTTCACCGACGATTCCAAGGCGTTCGCTGCCAAGGCCAATCACCAACTGATCGCCTCGGGTCAAGTGGTTCAAGGCGGATGCCCATTCTCTGGTGGCGAACTCAACAAGGATGCCAGCATTGAATTCAAGGGAGCGAAGATCGGCTTCTGCTGCAACAACTGCAAGGGCAAGGCCGAGAAGATGAGCGACGACGACAAGGTCGAAAAGCTCTTCGGCGACGCAGCGTTCGAGAAGGCCAAGTTTGCCAAGGCTGACAAGAAGTAAGTCAACCATCGTTCGACTCGCATCAAGCTTAAAGAAAAGCCTGCTCGTTCCGAGCAGGCTTTTCTTTTGCGCTGTCACCAAGATATTCGCAGCCGCCTGTAGCTCGTACCCCTGGCACAAGGCGCACGTGAGTTCCTGGATTATCCACCCCCCATGGCAAGGGCTATGACGGTTGGAGGGGTCATGCGAAGAATGAGGGTTGAGCCTGCACAAGTCTGCCGGGACCCAAGAATAAGACGGAAATATTGAAGACTCTGCCTAGACAATATTTGTGGGGTGAGGCAACTTTCCGTAGCGCGCATTCCGCTTGCGGTGAGCGTAGCGATCCTGCGCATCCATTTGTCAAGGGTTTATCAAGCATGTCTGTTGCTGCTCATCCAGTGCCGCTTACTGCAACTCGTACCGATGATCGGTTCTTCTACGGCCCGTTCATCGATTACATGTTGATTGGTGGATTCTCAATCATCTTTTACTTTGCAGTATCGATGTTCATGGCGTCACGGGAGTTCACCGTGTCGCTCATGTACTTTGCCGGCGTCATGGCTTGGGTGGTGAACTGGCCGCACTTCGCTGCAACCAATTTGCGGCTCTATTCCAGCCGCAACGCGATCCGTCAGTATCCTCTGACGGCGACGGTGATCCCAATTGTAATTTTGGCGGGAATGTTCGCGGCACTCTACTGGCCTGAGACAGTGGCTCCTTACTACGTTCTGTTGTTTCTGGTTTGGTCTCCATACCACTTTAGCGGTCAAACGGTCGGGGTGACACTCATCTACGCCCGACGATCAGGTTTTACGTTCAATTCGTTGGACCGTTACGCGTTATCCTTTTTTGTATTTGGAACTTTCTTTTACACGCTCGCCTTGTCGGAGTCGAGCTTGGGAACCGAAACTTACTACGACATCCGGTATCCGAAGTTCGGCATCCCTGACTGGACGCCTCTCCTGGTCGCTCCCTTCATGTGGGGTGGATTTGCCTATCTGGTTTGGTCGTTTCTTTACAAATCCTATACTCAGCGCAAACTGTTCCCGTTGATCATCCTGGTTCCCAGCGTGGCCCAATTGTTCTGGTTTGTCATCGGGAGCAGTCAGCCGGGTTTTTACGAAATGGTTCCCTTCTTCCACAGCCTCCAGTATCTGGTGGTTGCATCATCGATGAAAATCGTGGAGCAGTCGGAATACTCTCCGGCCAAGTGGAATGTGGCCAAGTCGATGTTCTTGTGGTGCGTGGGTGTTGTTGCCCTGGGCGCCGGTTTGTTTTGGCTGTTCCCAATCCTGTTGGAAGTGACGCTGGGAATCCCGGTTTATCTCGCACTCGGAGTTTCCGCAGCTGCGGTGCAACTCCACCATTTCTTCGTGGATGGTGTGATCTGGAAACTCAAACGACAGACGGTCTGCCAGCCTTTGATGATGAATGCAAAACGCATCTTTCAATCTCTACCCTCCTAGTGGGATCCCAGTCATGCCGCTCATTTTTTCATCCGCCGAAGCAGTTTGTGTGTTGCTCAACTTCGGGGTTTTCCGGAAGCTGACATCGATGCTTCTCGGCCTGATGTTGGTCACGCAAATGCTCGCCGGGCAATCCTGCGCTGAAGAGCGTCCGCGGCTGGCCGATGAAAAGATCGTGATGCGAACAATCGCCGGCGATCTTGTCCTGGGACTTTACCCGGACCTCGCGCCCCAGCATGTCGCGCAACTCATTCGCTTGGTCGAAGCGGGGGTTTATGATGGGACGCACTTCTATCGTTTGCACCCTGGTTTTGTATTGCAAACCTCGACCGCCGAGGACCGAATGATTCCGATGGAAAGCAACCAAGCGGCGCTGATCCATCCGATTCCTGCGGAGTTTTCCGAGCGATTGCATCGCCGCGGTGTCTTGTCGATGGCGAGAGCAGATGGCGATCCGAATAGCGCGGACACATCGTTCTCGATTCTGCTCGGAGATGCCCCTCATCTCGATCGTAACTACACTATTTTTGGAGAACTGCTCGCAGGTTGGGATGTGATCGAAGAGTTTCAAAAAGTCCCCTCCAACGAGCATTGCCCAGCAGTGCGATTAACCATCAACTCGGTCCGGATTTCACGTGAGCCTGCCGAGAGTATCTTGGCACAAAGAGCGGTTGCAACGCCCGTTGCTGTCCCCGCAGAGATCGCCGCCGTGGCGGATGCTCAGCGATTGATCCAAGAGCCATGGAACGAGCGAACGTCCCCCTTGTTGCACGTTGCGATCGTCGGTTTGCTCATCACAGCAATTCTCAATGTCATCGTTTGCCTCAGCCTTTGGTGGTTCCGTTCCTTCCGTGTCGCGCTCTCCTTGCTGCTGATAAGCACTCTATTTGCTTACATTTGCTTTGTCATGACCGCGATTCCCATCGGACGCCGCGAGCCATTGATCGGATTGGGAATCCTCGTAGGCTTGGTTTCCCAATTCAAGCTAATGAGCCTGTTCGATCGCTGCGAACAGCCTCGAAAAATGACCGGTGGCCAACCTGCGTAATGCGCTAGGGCGTAATGCGCTAGTGTAGGACGACGCTTCGCCGTCGTCATCGAGGGAACCGGGTTGGCCCCGACGCGTCGCGCGAGACTTAAAAACACGACGCGGAGCGTCGTGCTACGATGACACAGCCGACAAAAGTCGATTTTCGTTTCCATGAGCCTGAGGCGATAGCCGATTTTTGAAAGTCGAACGAGCTCGGCGAGCGCCTCAGGCTCATTTTTGTCGGCTGTGTCTACGATGGCTACTGATCGGTAGATGGCACGCAAAGTTAGTTTGTTTTTGCTAGCAAGAGCCGATCGGGGCATGGAGGATCGGGGCATGGATTGCTGAGCAGCAGTCGAACTCACCTTGACGCATTGCAAGGATTCTGCGAAGCATCCGGTTGGCGAGGGCTTTGGACGTTCCACTCGGATGCGGATCGGCTCATCGCGCTCCCATGCCTCCCGAGCCGATATGTCCTTTTCTCGATCCCATCGCAATGACCGTCGCCGGCGCGTGATCCGCGAATCGATCGCGACGGACTCCGATTTCGCGGTCGAATCGGCCCGGGCTCAAAAGCGCGCTCGCCGAGCATCGCTCGACGATCGTTCGGAAACTTTGCATACCGGCTACCGAGACCCAGGATACAGCCAATCGGTTCGCAAAACCTGCCAGCAACGCATGGTTCAATTGATCCCGATCCGGCCAGGCTCTCTGGCCTTGGTCTTGGGTACCATGTGGACCATATGGGGCCTGCTGCTGTTGGCCCATTACTTCTTTCATGTGCGAGGCAACGAGACGGGGCGCTCCGGCTTGCTGATCCTGCAGTTGTTCGACGTTCGAAGCCCCCATAGCATTGCGAACTGGATGACTTGCCAACTGTGGATGCTGACCGCGATCGTCGCTTGGATGATCTATCGTATTCGACAGCATAAACTGGACGACTACCGCGCGCGTTATCGGATCTGGATTGTTCTCGCGTGCATCGCTCTGTTCTCCAGCTTCGATACCGCGACTTCCGCCCTCTACTTGCTCGGCCAGTCGATCGATGGTTGGACCCGCAAGGAAATCGGGTATGGAGGTTGGCCACTGGTATTAGCCAGCTACGCGTCCCTCGTCGCGCTGATGGGGCTCCGTCTATCGAGCGAATTGAAGGGAACTCCGACCGCAGTCGCCTTCTGGTTCGGAGGGCTCGTGGCATGGGCGTGCGCCGCGCTGCTGGGGACGGGTTTGCTAAAACTGAATTGGAGCCCTGGTACCATTGATCTCACCGTGGGTGCATGCTGGTTGGGGGGAGTGCTCCTGGTGTTCCAGTCTGCGGGAATGTATTTGCGATACTGTTATCTTCAAGCCCAGAAACGATTCGTCGAACGAGCGATCGCTGCACCGACCAACTTCCGCGTTGGAATGCCCTCGATGCCGAGCATGCCATGGTCGCGAACCAGGTTAACGGAGGGCAAGGCCGCGAACGACGAAGACGACGAGGACAAGGGGCGTGGCGAGAAAGACGACGATATCCTCGATGCGATCCCGAAGAAAACGTGGTTGTCTTGGCGACGAAAATCTTCCGATGTCGAGGAGCTGGATGCGAAAAAGGGGACGAAGTCCGCGACCTCCAAATCAGCCGCTCCTCCGAAAGAACCCAAGCGTCCGATGCGACTGTTCGGCATGCTTCCAAGCCGCATGGAAGCCAACGAACTGCTGGTCGACGAGCCGATCGCGGAAGATTCAGGTGGCCCGGTGGACACCGGCTTGACCAAGAAATCGGGCTGGTTTGGGTTCGGCGGGAACAAATCCACAGAACCTCAAACCCGCTCCGCATCGGCATCTGCGCTCAAGCCCGCGCCCAAGCCTGCAGCGCAGCCTGATCCAACCAAGCAAGATCCCAAACCTGCGAGCAATCCTACGAAGCGAGGGTGGATCCCTGCATTTGGTCGCTCCAAGAGTGCGGTGGACGCTACCGCCGCAAAAGCCGCGACTCCAGCGAAGACTGAGCCGAAGTCCGCGGAATCTAATCAAGCCAAGGAGCTCAAGGGAGCCAAGGAGCCTAAGGCGTCCAAGAAATCTTGGCTACCATTTCGAAAACGTGTCGAATCAACCGGCGCAACCGCGAAAGCTGCGGATACCAAACCCGCCGCGACCAAGTCCTCCGAACTTCCCAAAGAGAAACCGAAAACCGTCAAACCCGCAGCCTCCTCGGACACGAAGTCCACCAAGCGAATCGCTTCGAAAATTTTCGGCTGGCTCGATGGCCTCAAGCTCAAGCCACCTGTGGATGATGCCTCCCCAGTCCGAAGCGCGTCGTCAACAAACAGTGGCAATGAAGCAGGACCGAAGCCGATCGTTTCGTCGGGCACTCCTATTCCAAGCACCTCGGCCAAACCCGCGAACCCTCCATCGCAAACCCAGGGCGACGACGAAGACGATGATGGGTCGAACGACTACCGCTACATGTCGAAGGCGGAGCGCAAACGTTTGCGACGCCAGCAAGGAAACGATCGCAACGCGGCTTGATCAAAGCACGCCGTACGTTTGGAAAGCCTCGGTCGCCGACATCCCCCCGCGAATCGCATCGCGAACTTTATTTTCGCCATGGACTTTGGCGAGCGCAAGCTCGAGGACCTGCTGCTCGACCTGACGAGGGACAACGACGACGCCGTCCCGATCTGCAAACACGAGATCCCCGGCATGGAAGTTGACGCCATCGATCTTCACCGGGATATCGATCTCGACGACCCGTTGTCGATGCAGGCTGTCGTACGGTGAGGTGCCTCGCGCAAAAACGGGAAAGCCCATTTCTGCGATCTTGTCGACATCGCGAACCGCTCCATCGATGATCGCTCCCACGCATCCCCGTTGCATCGCAGCGGTCGTCAACAGTTCTCCCCATATCCCCGACCGGAAGGATCCCCCTGTCGCAGCCACAATCAGATCATCTGGTTGGCAGGCATCGACCGATTGCAATTCCAATTCGTAAGGCTTGGTATCCAAATGGTGCATGTCGACCCACAGCATCGTTCGGCAGCGTCCCACAACGACACTTCGTCCCGACTCGAGCGTCCAAGTCGAACAAGCAAATGAAATGCGCGGTGATTGATGCTGCAAACCAACTTGGTCCAGCGCGTCGCTGACCACGGCCGAATACAGGCTGCGGCGCAGGGCGTCCAAAGGAGAGACAGGCTGATTCATTGTTGTTTTTTCCTCAGGGGTGACTTGGACACCTTCGATGGCTCGATCGCATGTCCGCATTATAGGAGATTGCCGCTAAGATAGGGAAAGAGTCGCGCGATCGATTCGCGCGACCAGAAACACTCCTCCGGAAGGAATCCCCGATGCGAGTCGGCATTGCTGCCTTGATGCACGAATCGAATACCTTCATCACCGAGGCGACCACTCGGGAACGTTTCCGAGAGGACTTGTACGTCACAGGTGTCGAGGTTGCAAATCGACTGCGAGCCAGCCATCACGAGATGGGTGGTTTTTTCGAAGGGCTATCGGGGACGGAGAACCACGTGGGTATCGACGCGGTTCCCCTCGCAGCGTTTCGCGCAACCCCTTCCGGAGTTCTCTGCGCCGGACTGTTGGACGAGTTGCTCAAGGTGTTGTTATGCGAAATCTCCAACGCGGGACCACTCGATGGGCTTCTCCTTGCGGTCCACGGTGCGGCGGTGGCCGAAGATCATTTGGATGCCGATGGGTACTGGTTAGGTCGCGTTCGCGAAACGGTCGGTCCTCGAATCCCGATCATCGCGACCCTCGATGCCCATGCGAATCTTTCGATGGATATGGTGAACGCCTGCGATGCCTTCGTCGCCTACCTTACGAACCCGCACCTGGATCAACGGGCGCGAGGGATTGAGGCCGCAGGCCTGATGATACGAGCCCTTCGCCAGGAGATACGACCGACCATGGCGGCAGCGTTTCCGCCGATGGTGATCAACATCGAGCGGCAGGGGACGGCCGAACCGCACTTGCAACCTCTGTACGAGTTCGCGGATCGCCAACGACGCGCGCCAAGCGTTCTCACCAACAGCATCTTGCTGGGATTTCCGTACGCGGACGTGCCGGAAATGGGAACATCGACCCTGGTGGTTACGGACGACGACCCGGAACTGGCCCATCGCCTGGCCGAGGATCTTGCATCCAAACTCTGGGACGATCGCGAATCGATGCGAGGGCATCTGGTCAGTGTGGAGGAAGCGATTCAGTTTGCAAAAGAACGAGCGACGGAGCGAGTCTGTCTGCTCGACATGGGAGACAATGTGGGCGGTGGATCATCCGGCGATGGCACGGTCTTGCTCGCTGCCTTGCATCAAACCAAGTTGGGCCCCAGCTTTGTTTGCCTGGCGGACCCCAGCGCGGTCGAGCGATGCAGTGCGTCGGGTGTCGGGAGCCGTTTGATGTTAGAGATCGGCGGGCATTTCGATCGACAGCACGGCATTCCTGTTGCATTGCAAGTCGAGGTGGCGTCGATGCATCGGGGTCAGTTCTCTGAACCACAGGCCAGGCATGGAGGGATTCGAGAGTTCGATCAAGGCGTCACGGCGATCGTGAGAACGATCGACTCCCCGCTCACCATCATGCTGACAACCCGTCGCATGGTCCCATTCAGCCTCGAGCAGCTTCGCAGTTGCGGGCTGGATCCGCGATCATTTCATGTATTGGTTGCGAAGGGAGTGCATGCCCCGCTCGCGGCCTATCGCGAGATCTGCAGTGCATTCGTTCGGGTAAACACACCAGGGTCCACCTGCGCAGACCTCCGTACGATGTCGTTCCTACATCGACGGCGTCCCATGTTTCCGTGGGAGAATCCGCGTAGAATGGTGCAGCCTTGACCGACCCCACACTCCGTGGAAACCAACGCATGGCCGATGCATCTGCCGCAAAACCGCTGCCGGAACTCCCTTCCGCGATTACTGTGCCCGCCTCGAGAAAGCGGCCGAGTGCCGTTTGGCTTTTAACGCTCGCTTGCGCAGCGCTAAGTCTTTGGCTCATCTTCAGCGCCTATCGCAACCAAGGTGACTTGATTGAGATCGAGTTCGATCAAGGGTATGGACTTCAGCCAGCCGATGCCTTGCGATTTCGAGGGATTGAGATCGGACGCGTAGAAAAAATCGATTTGCGTTCCCATCCGCCTGGCGTATTGGCTGTCGTTCGTTTGACTCCCAACGCGCGAGCGGTCATCACGGAAGGAACTCGGTTTTGGATCGTGCGACCGGTGGTCTCACTCGAATCGATTCAGGGATTGGAGACAGTGATCGGTCCCAAGTACATCGCCATGGAACCGGGCAAAGGGAACGAGTCCAACGCACGACGGTTCATCGGTTTGGAAGCTCCGCCTGAGATCCATCCCAAAGAAGGCGCGATAGAAATCGTTCTCGACAGCAAACAACGCCACGGTTTGGCCAGCGGTGCCCCGATCCTCCATCGAGGTTTCCGCGTCGGCGATGTGCTGAGCGTTGAACTCGCCAGCGATGCTCGGAGTGTCATCATGCGAGCCGCGATCGATCCCGAGTACCATGAGCTGGTGCGCAGCAATTCCAAGTTCTGGGTCCGAAGCGGTTGGCGATTCGATCTGGGATTGCGAGGTATCCGTGTCAACGCCGATAGCCTCGGCGAGATTCTTTACGGAGGCGTCGAATTTGCGACACCGAATGCGGAAGGAACGATCGCGGCGACAGGGTCGCGTTTCGAACTGTACGAAGAACCCAACGAAGCGTGGTTGGACTGGCAACCCTCGCTTCCCTACGGTGCTCGATGGGATAACCTTCGGCTTGAGGCCCATCAGTCCCAGCGCGTGGCCTTGAGATGGAAGGAGAAATCCTTCGGCTTCACCGTCGATCGCCAGCGACTCGGTTGGGGATTGATCTTGGACGACGACAGCCTCGTTTGCCGAGACGACCTTTGCATCCCACCCAAGGATGCCATCCAGGATTCCGCAAGCTTCGAGTTCGCTGGTCAATCCCAAGCGATCGCGGAGCCCATCGCAGCGAGCCTCCTGAGTGATGGACATCGATTGGTAAAGATCCCGATCGCATCGAAGGAGTTGGGCTCTGTCGGTCGCTTCAAGGCGAGTAACGTGACCATGGGGAGTACGGTCGCGGCGAAAAAACTCGAAACGCAAGGTGCCAACAAGAGGCTGCCCGTGGATGTGATGGTAGCTGCGCCCGATTCATCGAAGAGTCTCGTGCTCGACGCAGGGCGGCTCACGGCGACTCCCCGAGGTTGGCAGATCGATTCGCGCATACCGATCCCTGCGGAGTTGGACTCGGCACCGGTCTTGGAATCATCCAGTGGGCGATGGATAGGATGCTTGAGTGTTCAACGCGGTACTGCGGTCGTGGCGTTGGTTTCAGAGAACCCATAAACCGCTGGCGATGCCCAGCGAGGAACGTGTGATGAGCAGACGATTGCGATCGGAAGCATGGTTCAATGACCTCTCCAACCCGGGGATGACGGCCATCTATCTGGAACGCTACTTCAACTACGGAATGACCTTGTCCGAGTTGCGGGCAGGCCGACCGATCATCGGTATCGCGCAGTCCGCCAACGACCTTGCGCCTTGCAATCGAGCCCACTTGCAAACGATCGATCGATTGCGCGATGGCGTCCGCGACGCTGGCGGTGTGCCGATGGTCTTTCCGATGCATCCTTTGCAGGAATCCACGCGTCGGCCAACGGCGGCGCTCGATCGCAATCTGGCTTATCTCGGCCTGGTCGAGATCCTGTACGGTTATCCTCTCGATGGAGTGATTTTTACGACGGGTTGTGACAAGACGACGCCGGCTGCCCTGATGGCCGCCGCGACCACCGATCTTCCCTCGTTGATCTTTAACGGAGGCCCGATGCTCAACAGCACCATCGACGGCGAACCTGCCGGTGGCGGAACGATCATTTGGGAAGCCCGACGTAGGCTCGGGGCCGGAGAAATCGACCAGGACGGCTTTCTGCAGCTCCTGGCGGCCGCAACACCGAGCATCGGGCATTGCAACGTGATGGGGACGGCACTGTCGATGAACTGCTTGGCGGAGGCGATGGGGATGGCCCTGCCGGGCTCCGCGGCGATTCCCGCTCCCTATCGCGAACGAGCCCAAGCGGCGCACGCAGCTGGGAAACGGATTGTCGAGATGGTGCGCGAGGACCTGCGTCCGTCGAAGATCCTGACCCGATCCTCGCTGCTCAACGCCATCGTTGTCAATACCGCGATCGGCGGCAGCACCAACTGTCCGCCTCATCTGCTCGCAATCGCACGCCATGCCGGGATCGAGCTGTCGATCCATGACTGGGAAACGACCGGATACGACGTTCCGTTGCTGGTCAATTTACAACCTGCTGGTCGCTATTTGGCGGAAGACTTTCAACATGCCGGCGGCTTGCCGTGCGTGATGAAGGAGTTGTTGCGCGCGGGACGAATCGATGGTGAGATCGCGACAGTGACCGGTCGTACGATGCGCGAGAACCTTGCGGATGCTCCGTGCCCCGACGAGAAAATCATCTGCTCGGTCGATCGGCCGCTCCGCACGCAAGCGGGATTTCTCGTGCTCCGAGGCAATCTGTTCGATGCCGCGTTGATAAAGACTAGTGTCATCAGCAGCGCTTTTCGCGATCGCTACCTCAATCGCCCTGGCGATGAGCAAGTCTTCGAGTGCCTCGCGGTTGTATTCGATGGCCCGGAAGACTATCACGATCGGATCAATGATCCAACGCTGGAGATCGATGCCGATACGCTGCTGGTGATTCGAGGCTGCGGAACACTCGGTTTTCCGGGGAGTGGAGAAGTTGTGAATATGCAACCCCCCGACGCGCTCCTCAAGCAAGGGATCAAGGAGTTGCCGACGCTGGGAGACGGTCGCCAAAGCGGCACGTCGGCCAGTCCATCGATTTTGAATGCATCGCCAGAAGCTTTTACAGGTGGAGGGCTAGGGAAGCTCAAGACCGGTGATCGCGTCCGAATCGATCTGGCGGCACGACGCGTGGATGCCTTGGTAAGCGAAGCGGAATGGAATGCGCGACCAGGCATGAACACAAACATGCTGACCGAGTATGCTGCCGATGCATCGAATCCGGCAGTTCGTCCGACAGCAACACCGTGGCAGCATTTGTATCGGGGGCATGTCGGACAATTGCACACTGGCGGATGCTTGGAGTTTGCATGCGAATTTCGGAACGTGTGCCGAACCATTCCGAGACACAACCACTGACGCCGAGCGGGAAAACATCCGCGGTCCTGGCCGTCGCAGGATCCGCCCGTGGATGACCATCCCGGGCTTTTCGAGATCTTTGGGGCCGGTTCTCAGCGAAAGTCGTTGATCGTGAGGAGAGTCGTCAGTGGCAACCCAGCTTTTTCGATCGCCTCGCGGCCTCCTTCGAGACGATCGATTACGCCGTAGACCCCGAGCACATCCATGCCGAAGTCCTTGGCGGATTCCACGGCGCGAAGAGCGCTGCCGCCACTGGTGATCACATCTTCGACGATGACGCATTTCATGCCGGAGGTGACTGGTCCTTCCACGAGCTTGCCGGTGCCGTGGGTTTTCGCTTCTTTGCGAACCATGAAGCCCCGCAACGGCAATCCTCGCTGGCCAGCCAAAACGACGATGGAAGCTGTGATCGGGTCAGCACCGATCGCCATGCCACCTATGGCGTCAGGCGGATTCGGGAATCGGTTGCTGGTGATGCCATCGAGCATCCCGGCCGCGATCAAGTTGGCGCCTTGCGGATGAAGAGTGATCTTGCGGCAATCCAGGTAGAAGGATGCCTGTTTTCCGCTGGCCAATGTGAACTGTCCGAACTGCAGCGCGTGCTCGCGCACCAATGCTTTCAAGAGATCTTTGTCGTATTGCAAGGCTTGCTCGTGCTTTTGAGGAAACTTAGCGACGGATCGTCACTTGCGATCCTACGCCGAGCATACCAAAAACATCGTTTGCATCCAGCGGTGAGAGGCTGACGCAGCCCATGTGATTCGGACTTCCGTCCGCTTTCGGGGAACCGTGAATCGACTGCGATTGACCGAGATCAATCCAAAATCCGCCATAGGGATTCGATGGATCCGACGCAGCGATGGACGCCCCGTTCGCGGAATAATAATTGCGGTCGTTGGCTTTGCCCTGCACCTGATACACGCCGGGGATCGGCTGAGGTTCCTGACCGAAGGAGCAGGGGTAGCGGCCCGCGTACAAATCTCCCACGAAGACCGTGAGCTCATTCCGCGTCAAATCGACTTCCGCACGGAACGGGCCGGGAACGACTTTCAGATTCGTGCCTGGCGGTGGAGGTTGCGATGGATCCAAGCCGTTGATACGGGCCAAGATCTCCACGGGGACATCGTACTGACTGGAGATTTGGTCCCAATGATCTCCCGCAGCAACCACGAACGCGAAATCCATCAAGTGACGTCGCGAGAAAATGACTTCCCTCGCCAACGCATCCAGCAAATCGGTAAGATCGGTACGCTGAGTCATGGTCAACTCAGGCGCATGATAGAAAAGAGAGAGTGTGGTCAAGGCCTTTTTCAAATCCCCGTCTTTGATTTGATCCATGGCAAGCTGCTTGGCATTGTCAAAGGAACGACTGGGTTTCGAGGAAGGCATCGACGACTCATTGGGGCCTGTGACGAAATCCGTTTTGGGCGAAGTCGCGTCAGCAAGGGTTTGGGCATCGCCGTGCAGCGAGGGAAGGTCCAGATTCGGAGCCGCCGGAAGTGAACTCGGGGATGCCTTGGGCAACAATGGAACGTCTTTGCTCTTGGCCGATGGGAGAGCCAATCCAAAACCGGGGTCCTGCTTTGACCGAACCCCGAGGTTGGCTGATGCCTCATCGGCGTTGATTTTGCGTTCCAGCGACGTGCCCGACGATTCATCTTTGGGAATCGACAGATTTGGGCTGGGTAGATTCGGGCTGGGTAGATTCGGGCTGGAGCGATCCAACTCGGGAATGTCGATTTCGGGAATCTCTGGAATCGTTGGAGGGGCGATCGTCGTGGGGGTCGGCAACGGGGGAGGCGATCCTGGTGTTGTCGGATTGGTGCTTGGTACGAAGCTGGGAACTGGCAACGACGCAAACTTCTTGAATGGATCCTCTGCGCTGGAGCTTTCGACGGTTGCGGGAGCCGTGGGCTGGAAGGGGGGAGGCATCGAGACATCGGCGGATGTTTCTCCCACACTCACGAGATTCTGCAGTTCCTCGGACATGGGAGTGTCCGTTCCATTGAGCGCGATATAACCGCCGTAGAGAACGAACAACAACAAAACAACGACAACTGCGGTTTTGATGGTTTGCACTTCGGTCCTCCTGACCGTGAAATCCTAGACTCATTCCAACTTGCCGTGGGATGCTAGAATCTCCTAGCTTTCGAAGTCAATTGCAATTTTTCCATCGACTTCGTGGACCGGGTAGCTTCGCAACATGCGTTGGCCGGTCACCGCGTTTTTTCCGGTCTCCAACTCGTACATCCAGCCGTGCCACGGGCACTGGATGGTGCCGTCGGCGAGTTTCCCTCGAGCCAACGGGCCCCCCTGATGCATGCATAACCCGTCCAAGGCGTACACCTGCCCCCGATGCCGAAAGACGGCAATGACGTTTCCTTGGTGCAGAATCTCGACCCCTTGCCCTTCGGCGAGGTTGCGGGAATCCAAGACTTCGTGCCAAGCCATGAGAAAATGACCTCCATCGCAAATCCAAAATATGCTTTACAATAACGAGGAATTCAATGTGTTGTTAAGGGTTTTGCCCGGAGTCGTATGCGATGTCCAATCTGTGCGTTTGCCAGCGGACGGTATGCTTTGTCGTCGTCTTGTTCTTTCTTTCGCTCCCCGGATTCGCTGATAACCCGATGCCCACCAAGGTAACTACTGTCGAAGGAATCACTGAATACACTCTCGATAACGGTCTCCGGATCCTGCTCTTTCAGGATCGCAGCCAACCCAAAGTCACGGTGAACTGCACGATCTTTGTGGGGTCGCGTCATGAGGGGTATGGCGAATCGGGGATGGCCCATCTCCTGGAGCACATGCTCTTCAAAGGGACCGAGCTTCATCCGGACATCCCCAAGCAACTAAAAGATCGCGGCGCTGAATACAACGGCACAACGTGGCTGGATCGAACCAATTATTTCGAGACCCTGCCTGCATCGGACGAAAACTTGGAGTTTGCGATCCGGCTCGAGGCGGATCGCTTGGTCAACAGCAAGATTCGCAATGAGGATTTGCAATCGGAATTCTCAGTCGTGCGAAGCGAGTTCGAACGCGGGGAGAACAGTCCGGTTCGCGTCCTGCAGCAGCGGATGGCGTCGGTCTGCTACCAATGGCACAATTATGGCAAGTCCACGATCGGCAATCGCAGCGATATCGAACGCGTTCCGATCGACAGCCTTCGGACCTTTTATCGCAAGTACTATCGTCCTGACAACGCCATGCTGATCGTCGCTGGGAATTTCGACGAGCAGAAGACGCTGGGTTGGATCTCGGAGTATTTCGGAGCCATCGCGAAACCCGCAGTTCCTCTCCCTCGCACCTACACGGTCGAGCCCCCGCAGGATGGCGATCGCTTGACCACAGTTCGGCGCGTCGGCGACATGCAATATGTCGGTGCGATGTATCACATACCCGCGGGTTCCGATGCGTCTTTTCCGGCGATGGAACTCCTCTCGATCATCATGACCGATGAGCCGAGCGGTCGATTGTACAAGTCGATGGTCGAAAGCAAGCTGGGAACGGGCGTGGGGGGCGGCGCGCTGGCGCTGCACGACCCTGGGGCGATCAGCTTCATGGCCCAAGTCCCCAAAGGCAAATCGTTGTCGGATGCCAAAGAGGCCCTGATTCGAACTCTCGAAGGGCTCGCCGAATCACCCATCACCGACGAGGAAGTGGAACGCGCTCGGCGGCAGGTATTGAACCAAAGGGAAATGATGGCCGCCAAGACGCAAAGCCTGGCGATCGAACTGAGCGACTGGGCGGCCCAAGGCGATTGGCGATTGTACTTTCTGCATCGCGATGGTATCGAACGGACAACCGCTGCAGACGTTCAGCAAGCCGCGCTGCGATACCTGGTCCGAAACAACCGCACGGTGGGCCTCTTTGAACCGATCACGGCTGCGGAAAGAATCGAAATCCCCGAACGACCTGATCTCGGCCAACTCTTGACGGACTACCAAGGACGCGAGGCGACCAGCCAAGGAGAAGCGTTTGACCCGTCTCCGCAAAACATCCAAAACCGAATCCTTAAGGGGAAACTTTCAAACGGCGTGCCCTACGCACTCCTACCCAAGAAGACGCGAGGCAGCACCGTCAACGTCACGATCAACCTCCGTTTCGGCGACGAAACCTCACTGGCGGGAAAGATGGCTGCGGTCGAATTGCTCGGGCCGCTCATGGTCCGAGGGACCAAGAGCATGACCCTCCAGCAACTCAACGATCAACTCGATCGACTCAATGCCAATGTCGCTGCGTTTTCACAGCAGCAGGATTTGAGGGTGGCGATCGAAACCAAGCGTGAGACGCTGTTGGAGGTTCTCGACGTCGTCCAAAAAGTACTCCGAGAGCCATCGTTGGATACCAAGGAATTCGATCTGCTCAAGGAGCAAGCGATCGCCCAACTCGAAAATCTGAGCCAAGATCCTCGTACCCTCGCGGAACTCGCGGTGGCACGAACCTTGAATCCCTACGAACGAGGCGATGTCCGTTACGTGGCGACCATCGACGAAGACCTCGAAGACACGCGCCGTCTCGAAGTCGGCGACGTAAAACTCATTCACCAAAAATTCCTCTCCGGAAGCGAAGGGGAAATCGCGGTCGTCGGTGACTTTGCACCCGATGAGGTCGTCAGTAAGTTAACCGAGATGCTCGGCGGTTGGACCTCCAAGATCCCCTACCAACGCGTCCCGATCACTCCGCTCAGCGACGTCAAAGCGGCAATGATCGCGATCGAGACGCCGGACAAGGACACCGCCGTCTACCATGCGAGCCAACAGTATGCACTGCGAGATGATCATCCGAACTTCGCGGGGTTGTTGATGGGGAATTACATCCTGGGTGCCAGCGCGCTCTCGTCGCGGTTGGGCAATCGCGTCCGCCAAAAAGATGGCCTGTCCTACAGCGTCAACAGCGCGATTCGAGCCAACGCCATCGACGAGTTCGCCGAACTGACCATCACCGCGATCGCGAATCCATCCAACCGCGATGCGCTCGTCGGCGCTATCGACGAGGAAATACGCAAAATCGTCAACGAAGGAATCACGGAGCAAGAGCTTCGCGATGCGACCCAAGGGTACCTGCAAAGCCAAACGCTCAACCGGTCGCGCGATGGGTTTCTGGCTCGAGTACTCGCCAACAATCTCTTCGCAGGCCGCGACATGTCCTATTACCAAAAACTAGAATCGCAAATCGAAAAATTGACGGTTGATGATGTCAACGAAGCGATCAAGGAGTTCATTGCGCCCGACTATCTTGTCATTGCAACCGCTGGAGATTTCGCCAAGCCGACGCCGGTCAAATCGGGGAAAGGCGATTCCGAGTAACCCGTGCAATGCCTTCTTTAGATGCATCGATCCGCAGCCTGTGGCCGCTCGACCTTTGGATGCATTCCACGCTGGTCGTTGGCGTCAGCGGCGGACCAGATAGTGTCGCCCTGCTCCATGCGCTGCGGGACCTCGTATCGACGAAGACCTCGCTCGTAGTCGCCCATATCGATCATCGTCTGCGAGGCGCCGACAGCGATGGCGATCGGGAGTTTGTTCAAAGCCTGGCGCATCGCTGGAATCTCCCTTGCGAAGTCGTCCGGCTCGCGGACCAAACTGAAACTCCCCCCCGCCCAAGCGAAGAACGATTGCGCAAAGCGAGGCATCGCCATCTGCGAGCGATCGCCCAGTCGCGGGGAGCCTCCTGGATCGTCACCGGACATCATGCGGATGACGTGGTCGAAACCTTGCTCCATCGTTTGCTGCGCGGCAGCGGCCCGCGCGGGCTGGCATCGATCGCTCCCATCCGCGCCATCACACCGACTCTGAGCTTGGCCCATCCGCTCCTGTCCGTGAACCGAGCCGAGATTCTGAGGTATCTCGCAAGCAATGGCCTCGAATATCGAACCGATCTGTCCAACGATTCGGATTTGTACACTCGGAACCGGATCCGGCATCAACTGCTTCCCTTTCTGCGCGAATTCGCCGGCTCAGCAAATCTCGATCAGCGATTGTGGTCGACCGCAAATCAAATTCGAGAAGCATACGAGCTGGTTGAAACGAGCGCCCGCAGCTGGCTGGCTTCTGGAAACATCAGCGACGACCGAAAAACTGTCGAGTTTGCGTCAACCGCGTTTTTCGAGGTTCCGTGGTGCGTTGTTCGCGAAGGGCTCGTTCAGATCTGGCATGCATGCGGCTGGCCGCTGCAAGAGATGACCGCCCGGCATTGGGATCGACTGCAACGGTTCCTTCAAGCGAACGAGCCGAGTACACACCCTCGGCGCATGCAACTGCCGGGATCGATCGACGTTACAATGCGGCGAGCCCGCGTCCGATTCACTCGAAATGAAACAACCACTCACGAACTCTTTCCTACTTGATTGTTCCTCATGCGCATTGTGCTGATGGGAAATGGGCCGTTCGCGGTCCCAAGCTTTGATCGCGTCACCTCGTCCTCGCAGGAAATCGTCTGCGTGGTGGCTCGACCTGCCGTTCCGAGCCAAGGCAAAGGTCCGCCGGAAAGCCCGGTGGTGGCGTGGGCGCGGTCCCGCGGTTTGGCCGTCCATACTCCCCAGTCGATCAACGATCCCGAAACCGTCGCGTGGCTTGCCGGCCTCAAGGCGGATCTGTTGCTGGTTTGCGATTACGGGCAGATCCTCAAGCCCGATGCCCTTGCCAGTACGAGGCTCGGAGGCATCAATCTCCATGGGTCCCTCTTGCCTCGCCATCGCGGTGCCGCACCTGTCCAGTGGTCGATCCTCGCCGGGGACGAATTGGCGGGCGTTTCCGTGATCCACATGACACCCGCTCTCGATGCAGGACCCGTATTGACGACCGCACAGACCAAAGTGGAGCCGGGCGAAGATGCGGGCATGCTCGAGAGCCGACTCAGCCAGCTCGGGGTCGAACCCACGCTGCGCGCGATCGACCTGCTGGAACAGAACGACCATCCGTCGGGGATCGCTCAAGATCGCGCGCTGGCCACACGCGCACCCCGTTTGAAGAAATCCGATGGCGATCTGCATTGGGAGTATCCGGTCGTCTGGATCGATCGCCAAATCCGCGGCCTGCAACCGTGGCCCGGAGTCTTTACCCACCTCGAATTGCCCGATGGCAAGTCGATTCGCGTGATCGTTCATCGCGCGACACCCGTACCGTACGCAGGGAGCGAGAGACTCGGAAAGATCGGTGATCTGCTTCCGGAAAACCAAACGCGAGGGCTCGGGTTGCCAGGTTCGGACGGAGGACTGGCCGTCGTGGCCCGCGACGGAGTGATGGTGCTCGAGTCCGTGCAACCCGCTGGCAAGCGGGCCATGAGCGGATCCGAATTCCTCCGTGGTTACGCGAGGCATGTCGGATTGCGATTCCGAGTCCCCGATGCTCCGCATCCACTCCTTCAATCCATGATGGCATTGCCACCGGAAACCAAGAGATCCGCGTGAACCTACATCGTGACCGTTCCAACACCATCGGGTTCGTATCCCTGGTCTGCTTGATCATCGGCAACATGATCGGATCGGGAGTGTATATCTCCAGCTCGTACGCGCTCGGTGCGCTCGGAGATGCCCGATTGGTATTGGTCGCGTGGTTGATCGGAGGACTTCATGCAATCTGCGGGGCGATCGCGTACGCGGCATTGGCTCGGCGTGTTCGACTCTCGGGGGGCGAATTCGCGTTTCTCTCGCGCTTCGTCCATCCCGCGATCGGTTTGATGGCGGGCTGGATTTCATTAACCGCGGGATTTGCCGCACCCGTCGCAGCCGCGGCGCTCGTTCTCGGAGAATACACGATCGGTGTTCCTGAACCCACCCAACAAGTCCGATGGCTCGCGACGGCGTGGATTGTTGCTTGCACTGCATTTCACTGGATCGATCTGCGGACTGGGTCTTGGGTAAACAACGGTGTCGTAGCTCTCAAACTGATTGGGCTCTCGGTCTTTGTCGCATCCTGCGCGATCTTTCTTTGGGGAGCGGAGCCCGTTCAACGCGAGCAATTCGCACTGCGAGGTTCCTGGTTCGAACCCAGCTACCTTGCCCGATTCTTAGAACCGAGCTTATGGTTGGTGATCGCGGTGCAATTGTTCTTTATTTCTCTGTCGTATACCGGTTTCAACGCCAGCATCTACATCGCCGAGGAGATTCGCGAGGACGATCCGTCGACACCGTCTGCTCCGGAAAGTGACCCATCCCCTGCCGTCTGGAAATCGATGATCGCGGCATGTGTGTTCGTAACCCTCATCTATCTCGTGTTGAACGCGATGTTCTTGGCATGCAGCACGCCGGAAAAAATCATTGCGGGAGGGGATTACTTCGTGTCGGTCGTGGCACGCGATGTCGGTGGGGATTGGCTCGAGTGGCTGATGCGCGCGACGATCGCGATCTCGTCGGCAACCAGTGTCTTGGCGATGACTGCGACCGGCCCCCGCGTTTACGCTCAGATGGCCAAGGATCGCCGCTTGCCAGAAATGTTTGCGTCGAAGCAGGGAGTTCCGCGCATCGCCCTGATAGCGCAAGCCATCGTAACGATCGCCTTTGTATGGATTGCGAGCGTCAAGGACTTGATCGATTATCTAGGATTAACCCTCACCGCGTGCGGTGCGGTGGCAACGTGCACCCTCTGGTTTGCTTACCGCGAGATGAACGCGATCCGCCCGGTGCGATGGTGGGAGAACGCGGCGCTGCTTCTGTACGTCACCGGCGCGGGGGTCCTGCTGCTCGCTGCCATGCAGGTCAAACCCTACCAGTTTTGGCTGTGTATCGCGACGTTCGGTATCGGGATGGTCATCTATGTTTTTTCATCGAGGAATCGGTAAACTAGTGGGCATGGACGATGAAGAATATTACCTCAGCCAGATCCCCAAACCCCTGCCGACCCGGCTCGGGGCGACGAAGGTTTCGACGCTGCTCCAAAAAGTAATCCAAAAGCGCGGGTACGCCGCGGTCCAGGCGGCCGATGCACTTCGCGACGCATGGCGCGATGCGGTCGGAGAAGTTCTAGCCGGCCAAACACGCGTCGGCAACGTCTCTCGCGGTGCACTGCTGGTCTTCGTCCCCAACCATGTGGTCCGGACCGAGTTGGAGTTCCGCAAAACGGATATCCTTCGCTCGCTTCAATCGCGGCTGCCTGATTTTCGAATCGCTCGATTGACGATTCGCGTGGATCGATGACAGCCCCGATCGACGATGCCCCGATCGGCGATGCCGCGATCGGCGATGCCGCGATCGACCGGCGCAAGACGTTTGCCTTGACGATTGCATACGATGGAACGCGATATGCGGGCTGGCAAATCCAACCCAATGGCCTCGCAATCCAACAAGTCGTCTCCGACGCGGTCAGCAAGGTGGTCGGACATCCTGTCCAAGTCCAAGGGAGCGGCCGAACCGATGCCGGAGTCCATGCCATCGGTCAAGTTGCCGCGTTCTCCACGGAAACCTGGAGAGTCGACGCGTGGCGCATGGCCCAGGCAATCAACGGGTACTTGCCTCGCGATATCGTCGTCCTCGCGAGCCGGCGGGTGGTTCTGGGGTTCGATCCGATCCGCAGCGCGATCGGAAAACAGTATCGCTATTGCATTCGCACCTCGCGCGTGCCGGATCCGATGCGGCATACGTACCACTGGTGGATACCTCGACCGCTGGATGTCGCAGCGATGCGAGCGGGAGCGATCCACTTGTTAGGGACACACGACTTCAAAGCCTTTCAAACGCTCGGGTCGGTTCGAAAAACGACGACCCGAACCGTCAGCAGATTGGAGTTCTTCGAGCGACCCGCGTTGGCCGGAATCGAGTGGGACATTGAGATCGAAGCCGACGGTTTTCTCTACAACATGGCGAGAAACATCGTCGGCGCGTTGGTCCAAGTCGGCAGGAGACGGTTCTCCCCACAATGGATTCGCGACAAGTTGGCCTCGCGCGAACGAGGCACCGAAAGCCAGACCGCCCCCGCTCGCGGATTATGTCTCGAGCGGGTTGATTATCCGGAATCGATTTATATCGATGCGGAATCGCAAACGCCGGAGTGAGCGTGTGTAGGCTGGCGAACTCAGTCCGGTTTACTCGGACTGAATGAACGGTTTCTTGCGTTGGAACAAGGCGCGGTGCTGCGACAATTCCTGCCTCAGCACCGGGTCGCTCGTCAGCGAAAGGGCTTCGTTGATCGTCGCGATGGCGGCGGCGAAATCGCCCGAGGCGGCTTGCGCCACGCTCAACACGTGCAACCGATGCGCGGAGAGGGGGCCGTTGCCCGCTTCGACGGCCCGCATGGCGGTTTTCAATGCGGTTTCCGGATTGCGATAGAACTCGTCCGGGCACGTGGCCATCATCCACGCGGCGTTCTGAAGAATCTTGGGATCGTCGGGACTCAACTGCAGCGCTTTCTGGTACGCGACCGCTGCCTCTTTCCAACGAGCAAGCCGTTGGCACGTATCGGCGTACTCGCCTGCTGCGGCTCCGGATTCGGGCAGCAATCGCATCGCCTCTTGGAAATCCGCGAGCGCTTGATCAAAGTTTTTCAGTCCCAGATGCACGCGGCCGCGCGCGGAGCGCGTTTCCGCATCGTCCGGAGACAGCGCAATCGCTTTGTCATAGTCCGGAAGGGCTCCTGGAAGATCGTCTTGCTTGACCCGTAGCTCCGCGCGATTGAAGTACGCGTCCACAAATTCCGGTTGCAGAGCGATCGTTTTGCCGAACGATTCGACCGCAGCATCGGTTTCACCCATCAACGCACGAACAACACCCAAATTGTGGTGCGCCCGCCATCGGGTTTCATCGAATTGAATGGCCAATCGAAAATCATCGGCTGCGCTGCGGTCCATCGCGCTGGCTTCCTCCAGTTGACCATCTCGCACCATCTGGGCAGCCGTGTCGGTTCGGAATTCCCCGCGGCGATTGGCCGCCCAACTCAAAAGTTTTCTCGCGTAATCCCGCTCGGCGTTGGTGCGCGTGGTGTCCCGGGCAATCGTTCGGCTTCCCTCGATAATGCTGTTGAATTCCATCACCGTCGCAGCCCGGTTGCTGCGATCGAAGAGGGACTGCAAGTCGGGAGCCACACTCGCTTTGGCGGATTCTACAACTTCCTGATCGCCCCAACCCGTCTTGGGACTGCGTTCCTGGGCGAGACCGACCATCGCGTTTCCCGCTACCAGAACCATCGTTAGGGAACTTGAACGCCAAAGATGGGCACGAAAGTCACGTTTTTTCATTCTCTGTCCTCATGAGGTAGTGCAGCCTTTGGGAAGAGCATTAAGATACCAGAAATCTCCGGTTGATTTCACGATCAACTTCCCGGTGGGCTTCGGCTCGCCATTCCCATCCTCTGGACACCCAAATATGCCTGTTTCGGACGCGGTCGTGCGGCGTTTGCACGAAATTCTGATGCGAGTGGCGGATATCCGGAGCCAGATCGACCGGGGACCCAAACAACTTCAACTCGCCCAGTCCCAACTGCAGGCCGCCAAGGATGCTGTCGCCCAGAGCAAGGAATCGATCAAACAAAAGCGGATGGAGACCGATCGGAAACAGCTGCAACAGCGCGGAATCGAAGCGAAATTGTACGAGTGGCAAGGGAAAATGAACGCGGCTACGAACAACCGCGAGTTCCAGGCCATCAAGGAGCAAATCGCGGCCGACACCCAAGCCAACAGCGTCCTGTCCGATGAGATTTTCGAAATCTTGGAATCGCTCGACGCAGCGCAACGAACGTTGGCCGAACTGGAAGCAAAACTGGTCGTCGTCCAGGCCGATACCGCCAAGGCGGAATCCAGAATTCAAGAACGCATGACGGCACTCCGAGGCGATCTGCAACGCGCTGAAGAGGAATTGAAAGAGGCCGAATCAGGTATCCCCCCCGACTTCATCGATATCTATCAACGGCTGGTCGAATCCCGCGGCGCCGAAGCCATGGCACCCCTGGACGAGAAATCGTGCGGCGGTTGCAACACCACCCTCCCACCACGACTCCTGGACCAACTGCGACTCGGAAACCCAGTCCCCTGCTCCAGTTGCGGCCGATACCTGTACCGACCGGAATGAACCCTCGCGAGATCGATCGGAGCTGAACTCGAGTCGGCACTGCTGCGACTCCACTGTGCATTTCATAACAAGTCGGTGCGCCGAAGTTAAGTTCGGTTGACTCCCGACGGTTTGGCAAGTCATGATGGACCACGACCCTGCAATCCAATCGCTTCCAAAACTTCTCGCGCAGGCGATCGCGCGGCTTCCGCCGCACTTGCTGGAGCGAATCCGGGTTGTTCCCCAGCGGCATGGGCCCCGCGGGTTGGAGAACGCCGGCTCACGAGCGATCGCCGACGGACCTGTCGTCTACTGGACCCACCATGCGCAGCGCGTCGATGAAAACCCGGCGTTCGATGTCGCGAGGATCTTGGCTGCGGCATTGGATCGCCCCCTCCTTGTTTACCAAGGACTTAGTCAGCGTTATCGTTACGCTTCCGATCGACATCATCTTTTCCAGTTGCAATCGGCGCGGGCGCTTGATCATGCTTACCGCGAGCTCGGTATTCGTTTTGCGCTCCATGTGGAAACATGCGACGATACGACGCCCTCTCTGCTGCGACTGGCCCAGATGGCGAGCGTCATGGTCACGGAAGATTTTCCGGGCGAGCCCACCGATCGATGGGTGGAGCGAATCGCCCGCGTCCCCGATCTTCCGCTCCTCGCGGTCGATACCGCTTGCGTGGTCCCGATGCGATTGGTGCAACGTGCGTTCGATCGAGCCTTCGCCTTTCGCGATGCCACCAAGCGGTTATATGCCGAGCGGATCGACCGACCTTGGCCCGCGGTGGAAACTCTACCGCAAGCCTATGCGGATGAGTTGCCCTTTGCTCCGGTTTCGATCGAATCGGCCGATCTGGAGGAGTTGGTTGCGCGATGCCAGATCGATCATGGCGTAGCACCGGTGGCCGATACGATTGGAGGATCGGTCGAAGGGTATCGACGCTGGGAGAACTTTGTCGCAGGGCCGCTCAAGCATTACGCGGCGAAACGAAACGATCCGTTGTCGGGTGTCGCCAGCCGCATGTCGGCTTACCTCCACTACGGGATGGTCTCGCCGATGCGATTGACGCGTGACGCCAGCGCCCGCAAGGCGGACAAGTATCTGGACGAGCTTTTGATATGGCGAGAGTTGGCCTACGGGTTTTGTTTCTATCGACCGGAATACGCTACGACCAAGGCGTTGCCAGCGTGGGCGCTCCGCACTCTGCAGGACCATGAGTCGGATCCGCGATCGGCGATTTACTCTTGGGATACTCTCGCTCGCGGTCGCACGGAAGATCGGTTGTGGAATGCGTGCCAGGAAAGCCTCTTGCGGCACGGCGAATTGCACAACAATGTGCGCATGACATGGGGCAAGGCCCTATTGAGTTGGACTCGCAACGCGCACGATGCATTGGAACTGTTGATCGATCTCAATCATCGCTATGCCCTCGACGGCCGCGATCCGGCGTCCTATGGAGGGATCCTATGGTGCTTGGGACAGTTCGATCGCCCATTTGATCCCGAGCAACCGGTTCTCGGCACCGTTCGCGATCGCCCGACGCGTGAGCACGCCCAGCGCCTGCGGCTCGATGCCTACGAGGACCATGTCCGACGGCCCATCAGTGGCCGAGGTGCCCGCGTCGCGGTCATTGGGGCTGGCATCGCGGGGTGCATGTGCGCACGTACCCTGGCGGATCATGGAGTCGATGTCGTGGTGTTCGAGAAATCGCGTGGGCCTAGTGGCCGTTGCGCGACCCGTCGTATCTGGGAAACGGTCCTGGTCGATCACGGGGCCCCATTCGCCGAATTCACCGACCGACGCTGGGATGGGTGGGTCCGTTCCTGGCAGGACGACGGAGTGATCGCGCCCTGGATCGGCACCGTCGTTGAATTCTCTGGCGATAAACCTCGCCCCTTGCCATCGCATGGTGCACGTTGGGTCGGAATCGGAGGCATGAACGCGATCGGCAAACATCTGGGGAGGGATCTGGTTTGCAAAACCCAAACGCGGGTTCTTGGCATCGAGGCATGCGAAACCTCCTATCGATTGCAATTCGAGACGTCGGACCCCGAATCGCAAGGGATCACGAAAACATCGGACACCTTCGACGCCGTCGTGTTCGCGATACCGGCCGAGCAACTGCCCGGAATGCTTCCGGAGTCGTGCTCATGGCGAGACTCGATCCCCACCTCGTCGCTGGCTCCTTGTTGGACAATGATGGCGGTGCTCGAAAAGCGTTGGGAGTTGCCCTTTGATGGAGCACGGTGCGTGAACAGCGCGTTTGCATGGCTAGGACGAGAGTCGAGCAAACCTGGCCGACCGACCGATCCAGACACCTGGGTGATTCAAATGGAGGCTGACTGGTCCGCTCGCATTATCGATCATGATCCTCAGGAGGTCGCGGTACGGATCGTCGATGAACTAGGCGCTTCGGGCTTTGCTCCAATGCCAGGAATATCGCATCAGGAAATCCATCGCTGGCGGTACGCCAAGTCGGCGGCAGGCACATCGCAAACGAAGAACGGCCATGATGCGCCCGCATGTTATTGGGATCGCGACCACCGTTTGGGGGCGTGCGGCGATTGGACGGTCGGAACGGGCATCGAGGGAGCGCTCGAAAGCGGTCGCTCCATGGCGGGCCGCATCCTGACCTGGTTGACGGGCCATGGACCAGCGGCATCCTCCGTGCCGGCACGGAGCCAACGTGGAGGCTACATTCAGAAGGAGTTGTTTTAGTCTCCTCGAATTCCTGATCATTCGGATCCCTCAAAAAGCAAGGTTTCCTATCCTTCGTCGAATTGGTTTTGTCCTCATTCCTACAAGGAGCCTGTGGGCTCGATTACAATCACATTGATTTATCCCTCGTTCTTTACTCCGAGTTGCAATATGCCCTCTCCTAAATGCATCCATAATCTTTCGGTCCTTTTGCTTTCTGTGAATTTGTTTGTTTTCTCTCTCTCGGTTGCTTCGGGCCGGTTAGCGGTGGCACAGGACAAGCCAACCGAAACGGCACTGGCGAGCCAACCTGCTGCGGAGGCCAAGCCCGAGGAAAAACCTGCGGAAGCGAAACCGGACGCAAAGAAAGACGACGCGAAAGACGACGCCAAGAAGGAGACAGTCAAAGCTCCGCCGAAAAAGCAGGTGCGAGTCTTGGCGCTCAGCGGCAACTACGAAGACTTACCCACTCAGGGCGGTTTCAACCCGACCGACCTTCTGCTCGGAGGCGGGCTCGGAAAACCCAAGTCCTTCTACAAGCTGTGCGATTATCTCGATGAGCTCAGCCACGAGGAACTCGTGACCCATGTGGTCTTTGATCTGTCTGCGGCAAGTCTGTCGATGAACCCTGCCCAACTCGATGAATTGACGCGGCGAGTGCAGCACATGCGAAGCCACGGCAAGAAGTGCATCGCCTGGCTGGAATCTGCGAGCAACGTTCAATTGGCGATCGCTGCCGCATGCGACGAAGTCTTGCTCGCGGACCTCGGAGAAATCGACATGCCCTCCTCCTCGATGGAGACGATGTTCTACCGCGATGCGATGGATCTGCTCGGGATCCAGGCCTCGGTAACTCGGGCCGGTGATTTCAAAGGAGCGGTCGAGCCCTACCTCAATGCGAACATGTCCAAGCACCTCAAAGAGCATTACTTGGCTATGCTCGAGTCGATCAACAGTGCGCAAGTGACTCGCATCGCCAAGGGGCGAGGTCTATCGGTCGGAGCCGTTCGTGAACTGCAGAAGAAACGGATGCTCGTTCCGACCGAAGCGCTGTCCGCTCGTCTGGTGGATCGACTCGTGCCCTACGGAGCGATGAAGAAGACGATCATGGAGGGGCTCAGTGACGACTATGAATGGACGACCCCCAAATCGAAACCAAAGCGAGAGGTTTCCATTTTTGAACTGTTGGGCAAAGCGATGGCTCCCCCCAAGGATCCGTCCAAGCTCAAGGACAACTCGATCGTCGTGCTCCATTTGTCCGGCGCGATTGAGGATGGAAAAACCGCGAAACCAGGTTCGATCGTCTCTGGACCGACGGTGAAGCTGATCGAAGACTTGACTGCCGACGACAAGGTCAAGGGAGTGGTGGTCCGGATCAATTCGCCAGGGGGAAGCGCCACGGCCAGCGAAGCGATCCGGCAGGCGCTCGATACGTTGGCCAAGAAGAAGACGCTCGTCTACTCGATGGGAGAAATGGCTGCGTCCGGAGGTTATTGGATCACCTGCATCGGCCAACCGATCTTTGCGGAACACGGAACGATCACAGGATCGATCGGTGTCTTCTCGTTGAAGGTCAGCGCGGGGACACTGATGCGCCGCGTTGGAGTTCATGTCGAGTCGGTGACGCTCGATCCGGCGGCGGGGATGGAGGCGATTCATCGAGCTTGGACCGAGGAAGATATAGACAAGGTGCAAGGCTTCATCGATCTGATCTACGACAAGTTCCTGCAGATTGCATCCACCTCACGCAGCATTCCGGTCGAGACGCTCAAGTCGCTCGCAGGGGGACGGGTTTGGTCGGGCGAGCAAGCCAAGGCGAATCGCCTGGTCGATCAAATCGGCGGGCTCGACGATGCACTGGCCATGGTTGCCAAGGGAGCCAAGCTCGACAGCTACAAAGTCGTTCATCGTCCGGAGGCGAGCAGCGGTCTGGATCTCGGCCAGCTTTTGGGTGGGCAAGAGGATGAAATCGATATCGCTATCGCTGGCCTGTGGGACGATCAGGCTGGCGAGTTGTCACGCGGTAAACTGGTTGGCTTGCTCGAATCAAAACTGCTAGCGATGCTCAAGGAGCAAGGTTTCCGCGCGGATTCGACGCGGTTGCTCTTCCGTTCGATCGACTGGGCCGGTAATCAACCCGCGAAAGCTTGGGTATTGCTCGGCGAGGAACTCAAAATCTCGCAGTGAATCGCCCCATAGCTACCGCTGCCATAGCCGCCACCGTAGCTACCGCTACCAAACGGTGGTGAAGTGTTCGCCACCGTTTTTCTTGCTTCCGCCGCCTGGAGCCGGTCCAACGAACGTTTCGGCGAACCGAGCAGTTCGGAAGAGCCGGATCGTTCGTTCGATCACGTCCGGACAGCAACCGAAGGCCCCCATGCGGCTTGCCCGCGTGGAGCCCTGATCGCAACCAGAAGGCGGGTCCCATCGCGAGGCCGCCTCCGCGTGGCTTGCCCACGTGGAGCGATGCTCAGATTCGGCGCGCGATCATCGGATCATCATCCGACGGGGGTAGACCCGCGCCGTGATGAATAGCGCTTCGCTTACGCTCGCTGGTTGCGATTGTCGTCCGACGGGGACAAGCCCCGTCGAAACGTACGGCCGTCTGGTTGCGAACTATGACCAGGGACGCTTCGATCGGAGCCACGCGTAGCTACCGCTGCCAAGCGCTGGTTGCGATTGTCGTCCGACGGGGACGAGCCCCGTCGAAACGTGCGGCGGTATATGCGAACTATGATCTGGACGCTTCGATCGGAGCCACGCGTAGCTACCGCTGCCAAGCGGTGGTGAAGCGATGATTGCGGCTGGTGATACGAGGCAGAGACGGGATCGAAAGGCCAAAAATGGAAGAGGAAAAATGATGGAGCAAATCGGTTCCATTTTTTTGCCTCACATGTTCCAACTGCAAGGATCGGATGCGATTGCTGAACGAATTCGATATACTGGGGCTGAGTTGATGTTTGTTCTTAACGCCCAACGATGCTTCTTCCCATCAGAGTCCCCGACAAGGCAAAAATTCATGACAACAACTCGTGCTTCTCAGATTTTCTTACGGTTCCTTCTGGCCGGATTCATCGCGTCGGTTTGCGTTTCCAGAACGCTGGCACAGTCCGGCGTCATTCGAGTCAGTGCGTACGGTGCCATGCCCAATGACGGAATGGACGATGTCCGAGGTATTGCCGCTGCAATTGCCGCGTTGCAAGCAGGTGACACGCTGTTGTTCGATAACGGCGGGATCTACGAATTGCATTGCAAGACCGACCCTGCAGGGGCATCGCAGGGGCCTCCTCTATTCAAGCTGGAGAACAAGCCGAACATCACCATAACATGCGTGCAAGGAGTCCGTCTGGAGATCCCAACCTTCGATCGCTCCCTTGCGGGTGGACGCATGCGCAACATCTTCGAAATCTACAATTGCGACAACTTCTCAGTTTTGGGAGCGAGCCCGACCGATCCGCTGGTCATCACAACACGTGGGACCACGCGTCCCGTACCCTCCAAGATGGGCCATGCTTTCCTGCAGGGCGTCGTGACGCAGACGGCTACTTCGGGCGTAGGTACTGTTCGTATGCAGGTAAACGATCCGGATCTTTTCCTTCCACCCAACTGCTTCCCTACGGTCTGGGCATGGGTTTCCGATGACGAACAAGCTGGTCAGAGGGCCATGTATGAGGGCAAGGTGCGGGCCGTTGCTCCGCCGAGCGGTGGAGTGCAAACCGTGGAGTTCACTTTTTCGACCGGTGGCCGCTACCAGCAATGGAGGCTAGGCGAAGAGGTTGTCGCCATCCTCAATAAGACGGATTGCTACGCTTTCACTGTCTATCACGGAAATGGACGCACTGTCTTCCGGGACATCGTGGCGGAGCACTTGCCTGGAAAATTCATCCAGGCAGGAAACCTCGAAAATGTCGCTGTGGAGCGAGTCCATGCTCGTCCCGCAATAAATACACGTCGACTCTCGGTAGCCCGTGATGGAATCAATGTGGAGGCCGCAAGCGTCTTGATTCAGGACTGCGAAGTCATCTATCCGGGCGACGACGCGATCGTCTCGAACGCGACAGCGCTTTGTCACGTGGTGCCCAACTCCCAAAGCAACAATAGTTTCGACGTACGATCGGCTTCGCCGTTGAATCAGTGGCCGTCGCGGCCCAAGCCGGGTGCCTGGATCGTGATCGTGCCCCGAAACAATCCTTCCTTCAACGCTTGGGAGTATGCCCAGATTTCGAGCGCAACTCTGGTTGCTATTCCAAGAAAGCCTTATTCCGCAATCTATAGGTACACCTGGCAAGCAGCAACGCCGAATTTTAAGGCAGCGCTGGCTGCCGCAAACAATCCAAACCAAACAACACAGTACCTCGTGTTCAACGCGCAGTCTTCCATCCTTGGATGCGCGATTCTCAACTGCAATGTTGTCGGTCCGAGGGGTGTCGGCATCCAGCTACGGGGGGGCTTCAATAACGTTCAAACTTGCAGGATCCATGGAGCAAGCATTGCCGGGGTACACGCCGGAGGTGGACTGATAGACCGCTATCCGTGGTACGGGACGGGCACTCCGATGCTTGGCCTGACGATCGACGGTTGCTCGATCGATCATTGCGGTAATGTCGACGAGACAATGCCGATCACCGGGGCGATCGAGATCGCCTGGGCGGATGGGGAAGTGCCTCCCTGGCAAACGGGATGTCCCTATGGGTATGATCCTGTGTATCCAGCCAGCATGCAACTTCAGGACAACATCTTGATCACGAACAACTTTATCGGCTATTCGTCTAGGGCCGGGTTGTTTGCCGCCAATGTCGGGGGGCCGGGTGGGGGAATTCAGGTGCTCAACAACACCTTCATGAAAAACGGCTTGAGCAACCTGAATTGCTATCCATCCACGAACAGTCACATCAGCATTCATAACAGCGCCAACGGTCTTGTCAGCAACAACACGTTCTCAGACGATCGCGTGCCGCTCAAGGATGATACTGGCAATATTGTATTCATCCCGTAGTCAGTTGTTTGCATGCCGAGAGGGGGCGTCTCGTGGCGGGCCAGTCGCCCCTACGGCTCGCGATGAATGCGACAGACCCGTTCAGCGGAGCAATAATAATTCAGCTCCAGTGTCTTTCAAAGGCATTGATATTCGAATCGAATCCATACAATGGGATTCAGGTCAGATCTGTAGCCCCGTCCTTAGAAGAAAGAATCGAAAGCCATGGCTCCATTCATCCGAAATCTCGCCCTCCTCTTGTTTTCGCTTTGTTTTGCTGCTTCTCACGCAACCGCAATAGCGCGAGCCGATGAACCAACCATAACGGTCAGCGGGGAAGCTGAAATCCGAGTTGTGCCGGATCAGGTGATTGTCTCCGCGGGCATCGAGTCGCGGATGCCGACGGTGAAAGACGCGGTCTCGGACAACGACGCGAAGATTAAGGCGATCCTTGATTTCCTCAAGACGTCCGGGATCGAAGAGAAGCATATTCGAACAGAGTTTATTTCGATCGCCCCTATTTTTCGAACGAAATTTCCTTACGGTGGAAAAGGGGTTCAGCAGGCGGTTCCCCCTCAGGCGAATAACTCTGCAGATCCTTTTAGCGATGATTTGGTGGCCCCCGACCAGAAGATCGTTGGGTATCTGGCGAGTCGACAATTTGCCATCACTGTGATGGATTTGAAGAACTTCGAGTCCGTCTACAAGGGGCTTGTCGAACGCGGCATCAATAGTGTGCAGGGGATTGAGTTTCGCACCTCGGAACTTCGCAAGCACCGTGATCAGGCCCGTCTGAATGCCGTCCGTGCAGCTCGTGAGAAAGCGGTTGCGATGGCGGGCGAGTTGGGGGCAGAGATTGCGTCGATCAAAACCATGTTGGAAAAACATGATGGTGCTGGGTTCGGACGCATGGTGACCCAAAACTCTCTCTCGGACCCATTCAGCGGCGCTATGGCCAATGATTCGGCCTTCGCCGCAGGGCAGATCTCGATTTCTGCTTCCGTGGAAATCGTCTTCTATCTCGACAAAACAAGCATCAAGCGGTAGTGCAAGGCTGCTCGGCGCGCCGCCCGTTTTTTGGCGAAATCCCGGACTAGGATCCAGGATGACGAGCATCGCGTCGAAAGGAAAACCATTGATAAACATTGATCGAACGCTGATCGGAGAGGGGTGAAGCTCCGTAACGGCATAGCGTTCCACGCGTAGCTACCGCTGCCAAGCGGTGGTGAAGTGTTAGCCACTGTTTTTCTCGGGTTCGCCGGCGAACGCTGGGACTACGAACCGAAGCACGATGGAATAGGCACTGATGGAACAGGCTGGATCCGATGCGAATTTCCCACTCCATTTGGTACGAAGGACTTTTAGACCATCGTTCTAACCGAATCGACGGACTGGAAGTCGACTGGACGTTCCCACTTACAAAATGATGGCACGTGCAGTCCCCTTCGGCTCTACGGAGCACCATCCCAACCCGAGAGCGTAAGCGAGGGATGGAGTCAGGTCATGATTGAGATCGCGATTTCCAAGTTTACGCCTGGTCTTGGAAACGGCGCAGATCGGAGTCCTTGCCAACCAGCAGCAGCATCTGGTCTTCCAGCAATCGGAATTCGCTGTCGGGAAACATCGTCAGCTTGCCGCTCATCACATCTTTGACTCCGACAACCCAAAGTCCGAACCGTTTCTTCAGATCGGTCTCGAGCAGCTTGCGCCCCACCATCGACATTGGCATGGCGATTTCCACGAATCGATAATCGGAATCGATCGCGAGAAATTCCAACACGTTGGGCCAGGTCAGGCGATCCGCCAACTGCATGGCGATTTCCGTTTCAGGAAATACCACCCGTTCGACCCCGAGGCTTTGGAGCAGCTTGCCGTGTTCCGGCGTGACTCCCTTGACCATGATGTGCTTCGCCCCGAGTTCTTTCGCGTGCAGGGTCGCCAGCAACGATCGCGTGATGTCTTCTCCGAGCGAGATGATCACGCCGTCGGCGGTATCGAGCGACAAGGTGCTGAGTGCCTCGCGATCGGTGGCGTCACCGATGACCGCCTCATACAGATATTGTTGCATATCCTCGACCGTCTCGGTATCGCCATCGATGCCGGTAACCCGCATGCCGTTCTTGTTCAGATGCTTGGCGACCACCGCGCCGAACGTTCCAAGACCGATGACGACGAATCGTTTTCCCTCTGCCATTGCTGTCTACCTGTGTTTTCTATCCGAATAATGGTTCTTCGTGGGCATACTCGACCTTCGGTGGACGACGAGTCCGCGACATGGCAATCATGACTGAGACAGGGCCCAACCGGCCGAGGAACATCAACACGATAATGACGATTTTCCCGAACGAGGATAAGGTTGGCGTGATCCCGGTCGACAGACCAACCGTCCCCAATGCCGAGACGACTTCAAAGAGCAAATCCAGGAAGGAATCCTGCTGGTCGCGATGGCTTTTGCCGGATTGCTCGATCAACATCAAGAACAAGCAGCCCAGCGCAGCGATTGCGAAAAAGACGATTGTTGCCGCCGCAGCGCGCTCGATCGTCGACTGAGGAATCGTTTTCCGAAAACAGCTGACGGTGCGGAAGCCTTGGAAACGGCGAATCGCATTGAGCACCAGCAGCGAGATCGTCGTGGTTTTCACTCCACCTGCGGTCGAACACGGTGCCCCTCCGACCGCCATGAGGATGATCGAGACGAACAAGCTGGCGTTGGTCAGGTCATTGAGATCGATGGAATTGAATCCCGCCGTGCGACAGATGACGCTATGGAAGAACGGAATCAAGATTCGCTCCGATGCGGTCGCATTCTTGAGACCGTTGTCCCATTCGAGAATCGTCAGCGTCGTATAGCCCCACACGATCAAGAAAAACGTGCCGATCAAGACCAGCTTGGAGTGCAACGAGAGATCGAGCCACGCGGACCGCTTTGATTTGCGGAACTGGTTCAACAACTCTAGCAGCACAGGAAAACCGAGTCCTCCGAGGATGACCAGGCCGCAGATCACGATATTCACCAACCAGTCCCCTCGGTATCCCACCAGCGAATCGTTCCAAAGACCGAAACCGGCGTTGCAGAATGCGGACACCGAGTGAAACAAGGCATACCAGCCGGCCCTGGGCCACGGCATGTCGAAGCTGAAACGAATCCATAGCAGAGCCGCCCCCAAAAACTCGATCGAGAGCGAAACCGCGAATACGCGTCGAAGAATCTTTCGAACGTCGGTAACTCCGCGGCTTCCCAACGTTTCCGACATCAGTGCCTGCTGGCGAAGTCCGACCGAGCCTCCGAGGGTAAGCATGATGAACGAGGTAAAGGTCATGATCCCCACGCCACCGAGTTGGATCAGGGACAGGATGACGATTTGGCCGATCAGGCTGAAATCATCCACGGTGCTGCGCACAGAGAGCCCGGTCACGCAAACCGCGCTGGTGGACGTAAAGAGGGCGTCGAGCCACGAAATCGGAAGTCGTCCGCTGACGCTGCAGATCGGCAACCGGAGCGCGCAACCGCCGACGAGGACAAGGGCAAGAAAAGCCAGGGTAGTCACCCGAGCAGGGTATCGCTCCAGCGAGCGAGCCATTTTCGGCATATAGCGATCGGGTTATCTGCAACCCGTCCTTCGCAAGGCAGACGACCGGAGTCCTTTTCCGCGAGCGGGACTGCGATCGAAATGTTTCGATCCCAGAGAGTGTACTGGCTTCTGGCGGCCTTGAGAAGCAATCGGGTTTGATCTCGAGAAGATCCCAATAAAAAAGGCCTGCTCGACGCAGGCCTTTTCGTGCGTATGGTTTATTCGTTCACCCGGAGAATTCCGTCGCCATTGCGTTTTTACGGTTCTATCCCAACCCGAAGCGTCAGCGAGGGGTGGATTTGCGACGCCCGAGACGTCTTCCCTCGCGCGTCCCTTGCTCATGCGTCGGGATGTGAAAATCGCGAGGAGATCGATTCCTCAGGGGTTCCATCGGACCAAGAGTTTTGCTTCAAGGACCGTATCGGTGGATCCCCATTGGGTTATTGTCCATCCCCGCCACCACCTCGGTTTCCGCGGCCGCCACCGGGTCCCCCGCGACCGCCGGGTCCGCGCATTTGCGGTTCCGGGAACTTGAATTCGGTACCCTTGAGGCTCTCCATCTGTTCCTTTTGGACGGAGGTGAGGATTTCTTTCATTTTCGCTTCCGACTCATCCCGGAACGCTCGCATCTTGTCCCGCATCTCGGGTCCGAATCCCCCTTGGAACATTTCTCGCATCTTTTCCATGTTTTCTTTTTCCATCTCAGCCATCTTGGCCTTCTGGTCGTCGGAGATGCCGAGTTTGCCTGCGACCATCTTGCTGTTGATCGAACGCACGCCTTCGCGTTGGATGATCAATCCGATCAAGCGTTCGGCTTGTTTGGGATCGAGAATTTCTCCCAGTTTATCCTCGGCTTCGGCGGCTGCCTTGCGAATCTTCTCCATCGCTTCTTGCATCATGTTCGGATCGGGTGCTTGGCCTTGTGGCGGGCGCATGCTGGCGAAACTTTCCCGCATGGTCCGGCCCATTTCCTCGAGTTCCTGAATCTGGTCGCCGTCCAATTTCAGCTCTTCCTGGACTTCCTTCATCATCAGGAGACCGGCTGCGCCGCCACCCATGCCTCCCATCATCATGCGTCCGCCCCCGGGGCCCCCACGACCGGGGCCTTGGGCACTGGCCACGGCGGCAACGGTCCCGATCAAAAACAACGTGCATGTGAATTTGGAAATCATTCTTGCGATAGCCATAGGGATTCAGCCCCAGTTGAGAAGAAACGGATCCGATGCGACCATACGGGTTTGAACCGGTAACATACTACCTAACTAACCCAGCGCCGAGTGTTTCGTTCCGCGAGGAGATTAAAAAAATTGGACACATCGAACGGCTTCCCTCTTGAGGACCAAATCCTGATCATTCGCGACGGAATGCTCCGCCAAATGGCTTTTGCCCGCGAATACACGCTCGGTCTGATTCAAGAAGTCCCCGAAGACCTCTGGGGAGTTCCTCCTCCCGGGCTTGCGACCCACTTTGCCTGGCAGGTGGGCCATTTGGCGATGGCCCAATATGGGCTGATGTTGTTCCGGATGCGGGGGCGAGCCGAAGGGGACGTGGCGCTCATGCCCGGTTGGCTCCGCAAACGCTACGCCCGGGGGAGCCAGCCCACCCTCGAACCCTCCGAGAATCCCTCCAAGGTCGAATTGCTTGAATCCTTGGATCGCATCCACCAGGAGGCCATGTCCTTCGTAGCCCAACTCCCGGCCGACCTCCTTCGCGAGCCCACGGAAATGCCTTATGCAGGCTATCCGATCAAGCTGGGGGCCCTGCTTTTTTGCCCGCTCCATGAGTCGATCCACTCCGGTCAGATCGGGTTGTTGCGCCGCGCCCACGGATTGCCGTCGATTCGATGATTTCTCAGCCGATTTGGTGACTGAAGGTCGCGGTTCGGCTGGAATGCTCGCCCAGGGGCTTGCGGAGTTTGGTATGGCAGGAGAAACAGGGTTGATGTAAAGAGAACGGTCCGGAAATACTGCCCTGTCCCTGACCGACGCAACCCATGACAACAGCTACGGAACCGGAAGACGACGACCCCCAAACCTATTCCTGGTCGGATTGGATGGCCTACTTGGCGCTGCGATTGGTGGTGTTGGGAATCACTGTCATCTCGATCGAACGGTGCGACCGCTTCTGCCGGATCCTGGCGGGAGTCCTGACAACATGGATCAAGCTCCGGCGAGGTTTGGTCACGGAAAATCTCCGGCGGGTATTTCCCCTCTGGTCCGCAGATCAGATCCTCGTCACCCAACGAAGCATGTGGCATCACTTGCTTCTGATGGCTTGCGAGATCGCCCATGCTCCGCGGAGGATTCACCGTGAGAACTGGCATGAGCATTTCCGCATCTCGGATCGCGCAACGATACTCCGGGTGGTTTTGGATGCTCGTCCAAAGCAACTGGTCTCGGGGCACTTCGGAAACTTTGAGCTTGCCGGGTTTTTGACCGGTCTATTCGGTATCGAAACCACTACGATTGCCAGGCCGCTGGACAATGGGTTCATCCATGAGTACGTCAATCGATTTCGTTCCCTGGGTGGGCAGCACTTGCTGCCCAAGACCGGCAGCGCTCGTCAGATCGAGGACCTTTTGCAGGCCGGAGGTGCTTTGGGATTGCTCGGTGACCAGCACGGTGGGGCCAGAGGATGCTGGGTTGATTTTCTTGGGCATCCCGCCTCGTGCCACAAAGCGCTCGCTTTGTTTACCCTCTCGAGCGGAGCGCCCATGATGGTCTGCTCGAACACCCGAGCCGAGGCGCCGCTGACATTTGACCTGCGCGTCCTCGGGATCGCCGACCCCGCAACGCCGGATTGCCCGGCCAGCGTCCCCGCGCTGACTCGTTGGTACAATGGACGCCTGGAAGAAGCCATTCGCAGGAACCCGGAGCAGTATTGGTGGGTCCATCGTCGCTGGCGCGGTGAACCTCCCAAGCGTGTGAAATCTAGTTCCGCCGCGGCTGCCTAGCCCCTTTTTATCCGCCAACGGTCCCCACAAAGGCCCTCGCTGTGACCCGATTTCATCGCATCCAAGACATTCAATGCACCTATCCTGAGAATTGGCAACTCTCCGAGGACCAGGATCAGGAACGACTCGCAAGCTTCACCCTGCAGAGCCCCAACACGGCCTTCATGTCGGTCTACATCTGTCGCCAAGGTGGACAGACCGAGCAGTTGATCGAGGAAATGACGGCGTTGCTTGTTGCCGAATACGATGAGGTCGAATCCCATGCGATCGACGCGAAAACATTGGGACTCGGTAAAGTCGGGGAAGACCTGCAAGCGGTCGATTTGAACTTTTACTACTTGGACCTGCTGGTGACCGCGCGACTCATCGCTTTTTCCGACCCAACGAAAACCGTCCTCGTCCAGTGCCAAGCCGAAGATCGCGAGTTCGATGCTCTGGAGATGGTTTACCGAGCCATGCTGGTCAGCATGTTCCGAAAAGAAAACGAAAAAACCTCACCCGACCCAGGTTAGTCACGCCCGAAATCCAACCCAGGCCAGGTGAGGCATTTCTTAGTATTGCACTGTATGTCCGTCGGCAAGCGCTACTTGTCCGTCGGACCCCGCTACGGAAAAAAACTATACCCCCTCTTTCGGAGGATGGAAATCAATCCGTTCGCGAATATTCTAATTTTTCTGAAAAATTCGACGACAAATCAGCTACAGGCCGACGAACGGAAGATGATTAATTTGCCGTTATGTTCGTTGCCGCAGTTAGTCACTTGGATGGAATGCTTTCTTTCCCCATCCATGTTTGTAGTGGTTTGGGAATCCGGATGGATCCATCCGATCGCTGGTGATTCTCTAGAATCGCGATGATTGCGCGGCTGATTGCGATAGCGGTCCCATTGAGAGTGTGGGCGAGATGGGTTCCTTTTTCCCCTTTGATTCGGTAGCGGATGTTGAGACGACGGGCTTGGTAATCGGTGCAGTTGGAGGTGCTGGTGACTTCGCCCCACTCACCGCCGTTGCCCCGTCCCGGCATCCACGCTTCGAGATCGTATTTGCGGTAGGCAGGCCCACCGAGGTCTCCGGTGGCGGTGTCGACGACTCGGTAGGGGATTTCGAGGAGGTCGAACAGTTCGCACTCGATCTGGCGGAGTTCTTCATGGATCGAATCGCTTTGGTCGGGTAATGTGAACGCGAACATCTCGATCTTGGTGAATTGGTGGACGCGGTAGAGACCACGGGACGCTCGCCCTGCCGCGCCGGCTTCGGTTCGGAAGCAGTGGCTGATTCCGACGAGTTTCAAAGGCAACTGATCCGCTTCGAGGACTTGGTTGGCGTACATGCCTCCCAGGGTGATCTCGGCGGTGGCGACCAGGTTGAGGTCGGAGTTTTCGATGCTATAGATTTGGGTTTCCGGGCCCCTCGGAATAAACCCGATGCCGTGCAAAACGTCGGTGTTGGCGACGTCGGGGGTGGTGATGGGGACAAAACCGCGTGCGACGAGGTGGGAAACGGCGAACTGCTGCAACGCCAATTCCAAAAGGACTGCATCGCGTTTGAGGAAATAGAATCCCGCTCCCGCAACACGGGCTCCGGATTCGAAGTCGATCATGTCGTGGATCGCTCCCAGTTCCAAATGGTCTTTGGGCTGAAAATCGAACGATGGGATCGGTGTCGCGCCGCGTGCGATCTCTTTGTTCGAGGCGTCATCGGTACCGATGGGTGCTGATGGATGTGTCATGTTCGGGACGCGAACGAGCAAGCTGATGATCTCGCGGTCCAATGCATCATGTTCGGCCTGAGCAGACTCCTTGAGTTCCCGAAGGCTTCTGCCTTGCTCTTTGAGCTTCTCTCGCTCCTCGGGAGATGCCTTTCCGATCTGCGCACTGACGGCGTTGGCTTGTCGATTGGCATCCTCGGCTTCCGCTAGTTTGGCTCGGCGTTTTTTCTCCAAATCGACGACCCGAAGGATGTCTGCTGCGACTCCGCGATTTTCACAGTTTCGTTGTACGGCCTCGGCATTTTCCAAAACAAATTTTCGGTCGAGCATAGGAGTCGGTTCGCGTAGAGGTTGCACGGATAATTGGATCGAGCCGGAGAGTTTATCGGATTGGACCATGGGTTGGGAACGGCAAGTGTGCCGATGGTCCCAGATTCTCCCGTGGCTGAAAGTTTTCCGATCAACCGGCCCAAGGCGAGCGCAAAAGAATTCCCGCAAAAAATCTCCTGAGCCCGCCGATGACTGCGGAAGTCGCGCGGGGATCGGCGATGTTTCTCTACCATGGATGGTATCGTTCCAACCATTTGTGACAGGATCTCTTACTATGCGACTGTTTCTCATCGCATTTGCTCTCTCCGCACTCGCCACATTTGCTTATGGCCAGAATCCAGCTTCGAGTGACGGCTCCTCGGGCTACCAACCGATTCGGTCTTCGCGATTCGAACCCTCGGCTGGACAAGCTTACAGGATTCAGCGAGCTCGTGAGGACAGCGAACATCGAGCGGCGATGTTGCGCTACTACGATTCGATCGGCTTCAATTACGGTTCGCCTGGAATCAATGGGGGCGTGTTCTTCAATACCCAGCCGACGATGCGATATCGCCGGATGGCCTGGGGGAACGTTTGGGCAATTCCATCTCCGTACGGAATGTGATCTCCCTGGACACGACGGGTTGATATGCAAATTCATTCGGATGGGAGGGGCGCATCGAGCGTCCCTCTCGCCGTTTTCTGGTCGCGCTCGTTGCGTATCGCTCAACGCTCGGTCTGCAGAGTCATCGCCATCACGACCGGAGCCGTCGCGTCATCTCCTTTGATCAATTGGATTTTCTTCAGGGCTTTCGGTTCGGACGGCAACACTGCGAAGTAACGAATCTGACGCCCCGCAAGATCGAAAGCGAATTCGCTTCCGGGGACATCGACCCGTCGAATGTAGTCGGCGAAATGCTCTCCGTTGACCAGCCGATGATCTTCGGTTGTGTCGTCTTGGTAAACAATCCGAACTACCATGCTCGTGGAGCCCTCGCGACTAGCGGGGAACGACCATCCTCCGACGCCGCTCAAGAAGTGGATCGCCACCGCTGGTGCATCGCATGGGATCTCAACCTCTCTCGGCATGCGCGGTGCGACCTTGCCATTCGGACCGTGCAGCATGATCGCATTCGGGACACGACCCTCTTGGGGGTCGACCAAAACAAAGGGAACCTCGCGCACCATCTTGGGATTCCAATCCGGAAAGACGAGTCGCTCGACTTCTCCCTCGGGATCGAAGAACATGCCCCGCGTTGTAACCACCGAAGCGACCGATGCGATCGAAAGCGGAACGTATTTCCCCTTGCTGGTGAGAAATTCCAGCAGGTCACGCATCTCCTCCCGCGTCATCTGGCTTTCAAATCCCTCGGGCATCAGGGACTTTTGCGAGCCGGTGATCCGCTCGATGTCCTCACGGAGCACGACTTCGCGTTTCCCCTGGACGTTGACGATCTCAATCGCGGTCTTGGTTTCCCCGGCCATCATTCCGGTGACGATGCTGCCATCGGAGGTTTGGATGTTGTAGGTCCGAAAGTTTCCTTCGACACTCCGGTTAGGATCGAGGATGTTGACGAGCAACTCCGCTTTGGGATGAACGGCCATGCCCGTAAGATTGGGCCCGATGGGGCTTCCGAGATCCCCATGGCGATGGCACAAGGCGCAGTGCTTTTGGTAGATCTCTTTTCCGCGAACTGCGTCCCCGGACTGACGGGTGAGTTCGAGCCATGACTCCACAAGCCTTTGCCGATCGGCATTCGGGATCCCGCCACTGGACTTCATCACGGCCAAAGCGCGTTCGCGGATCTTGGGATCGGGATGCTCTCGCAACAATTGCCGTTGGTCAAGCTGCAGGTCGCTGATCGTGAGTTTGCCTGCTGCGATGGTTTCGATCAATTCGACCGTAGATTCCGGGCGACTGAGCATGATGCGTACGCTGTCCCGCAAAAACTCGGGGGGCATCGACTGGGCCCTTTCCACAAGTTTGCCGACGAGCGATTTTGATCTGGAGATACCGAGCGTTTGCAACAACCCCCGTGTTAATTCCGGTGCTGCTTGCGGCGTCAGCTGATCCACCAGGGCATCGATGACTTCGCTTCGCTCTGGTTCGAGGGCGATCATTTGTTTTGCGGCTGCGATGCGGTCTTCGGGTCCGAGCGACGCATTTCCGACGCGCGCGAGCAGTTCGCGTCGGATAGCCGCCACCGCACTTTCCAGCTTGTTGACTCCAACCAGGGTCGCCAACTGGACGACTTGGCTTTTGGTTTCGAGGGACAGGTTACCCGACAACCAGGTTCGCACGAGTTTGTCGCTGGCCTCGTCCGACAACGCGATTCGGTGATTGCGGTTCCATCCTTTCGCGAGGCCGGCGATGATCGACGCCGTGACTTTCGGGTTTGCTTGTTCGACGATCAACGATTCTAAAGCACGGGCATCCATTCGATTGCGAGCAGCGTGCTCGGCCACGATTGCGATTCGTTGCAATACCGCGTCCGAGACCGAGGGACGGTCTAGCAATCTGGGAAGCAGGCGATCGCAATGCACGGCTGCGGCGCTGGTCCATGCATCGAGCAGCCATCGATCCTCATGCACACCATCGACCGATTCAACGTGCACAACGCGTTGTAGTGCTAACAAATCGTTCGCATGGAGAGAGCCGGGCGGACAATCGGCCAGACTCAGCATCGTGGCGAGCCGTACCTGCGCATCGGGATCTGCCACCAAATGGTTTTCGCTGATCATCGCGGCTGTCTCGCCGCTTGGTACCGCCGCCGAGACCGCATTGCGACGAACCCCTGCGCTCGGATGCCGCATGGCATCGGCAACGAGGGCACCGGTCCAACAATGCTTGGCCGACAGAACCCAGATCGCGTGGATTGCGGCTGCATTGAGGCCGATTTCATCCACGGAGGAATCGCGAACCATCGCCTCGAGCGCCCGAATGCCGTTGGGGGACAGTTCGGGTTTCTCGAGCAGCAAACGCTGGGCGGTTTTGCGCCAAAACATATTTGGATGAGCCAATGCCGCGATGAGGTTTGTTTCGTCTTCTCCCGCCAGACCGGATCGAACCGCCCCCTCTGCGGATGCATGCGACTGCGTTTGCTCAGCATCGCTTCCTTCGTAGACGATTCGGTAGATGCGGCCGTACTTCTTGTCGCGAAGCTTGGTTTCGTACGCGTTTCCTTTGCCCGTCTCGAATCCATGCGGCGTGGGGTTGTGCTGGACGATGAAGTTGTACCAATCGAGGACCCACATGTTTCCATCGGGACCTACCTCGGCCATGATCGGGGCTGCCCATTCGTCGTTGCTGGCCAGAAGGTTGAAGGGGCTCGTGGAGCGGTAGCCGGCTCCGTCGGGTTCCAGGACAAAACTACCCACCAAATGCCCCGTCGGTTCGCAGACGAACCCCAATCGGTTCCACCATGACTTCGGATAATTGCGCGCGGTGTACAAGGCATGGCCAGCGCCAGCGGTGTAGCCCCCGTGGTAATCAACCTGGCGGACGTTTTCCGTGATTGCCTCGAACTTCCAAGTATCCGCGATGTTGTTCAATACTTGGGGTGACCAGCCTGAAACACGTTCGTAATATCGATTCGCGATCGGCATGAAGATGCTCGGATTGCCGTTGGCGGTTGAGCCGAAGATCAGCCCTTCTTCGCTGATTCCGAATCCCCACGTGTTGTTGTTGGTGGAGCGAATGAATTCCAACTTCGATACCCGAAGCGAATGCGAATCGTATCTCGCCGTCCGTAGCTTGGAAACATTTCCTTGCTCGATCTCGAAAGCCGGCGAGGTGTCCGACGAGGGGGCCGCTTCCACGGCAAATCGCCAAAAACCCTGGCGGAATCCTTGCTGTTTCAACCCGTTGATCACCGGATGCGAGTCGTTATAACCCTGCATCGCCCAGACCCAATTGTCCAGGCCGAACTGGAAATTGCTGACTCCGCCATGTGTGTCACCCATCGCCCAACCGGTGATCAGCACTTGCCGAAAATCAGCGATGTCATCGCCGTCGACATCCTTGAGATAGACCGTTTCGATCCCATCTTGGACCAGGACACCTCCGCGATAGCATGCGATGGCCGTTGGGATGCTGAGCTTGGATGCAAACACAACGAACTTGTCCGCGACACCATCGCCATCGGTATCTTCACAGATGCGGATCCGATCGCGACCGCTCCCCGGAGGTTGCAACTCATTGGGGTAATCGATCGTTTCGCACACCCACAATCGGCCCCGCTCATCCCAGTTCATGGCGATCGGTTTTCCGGCCAGTCCCGCGCTGGTCGATTTGTCGCCGGCGTCGCCGATCTCGCTAGCCCAGAGCGCGATGCGAAAATTCTCGGGAACACTGTAGTGCTTGAGCGACTCCGCTGGGGAGAGGGGTTGCTGCATCGTGGTCCTCGGTTCCCCTTGGGTTCCCCATTTTTGTCCGGGAGTGTAATTGGGGATTTCCTTGCCGACATCGAGGTAGTGAAACGGTTGGGCATCGGTGGGCAAGCTGGTCATCTTCGGCGCATCGAATCGTTTGGGGTCGTCGAACGGTGGTATTCTCGACGGATCGCGGCCGCAGGCCCACACGATGCCGCGGGCGACGAGATTCTGGAACCCCACCTGCCCCCAGGTGCTCATGTTGTGCCCCCACGCCGTGTAGAACACGCGCCCCTGTCCATGGGTGCGAACCCAGGTCCATGGTTCGGCCTTGGTACCCGACGCCAATTGGCCTTGCCGTCGTTCCTCGAGGACGATGCGATCGTTCGGGTTATGCAAATGATGAACGTAGGTTTCGTCCCAACTTTCAAAACCTCCGAACCCTTTCATGATGGGATGCTCGGGAGCGACGATTTGGGTGAGGAAACGTTGGCCGCCATGCTCCTTGAACTGAGCTCCTACCAATTGCACGTACGCATCGGAGTTTCGGAAACAGTACGACGCACAATGCAATGGAATGAAGCCGCGGCCAGAAGCGACATAGTCCAACAATGCTTTCTCTTCCGCCTGTCCGAGTTGGTCGATGTTTGCGTAGACGACCAATCCGTCGAAATCACGAAGACGCATCGGATTGAGCGAGCCAGTTACATCTTCCGAGTAGGACATCGCGATTTCATAGCTTTTCAACGCGGGTTCAAGCACGCGATAAAGATCCGCCGGGCGATGATGGCCGGAATCCCCCAGGAATAGGACCCTGAGCGGTTCGGCTGCGACGGCGAACGTTGCTGGGTACGTTGCAACGAAGGAGATTATTGCCAGATGGATCGCAAGGGTACCGAGAAACCGAGGAGCCATGGTTACCAAACACTTCCTAGCCATAGGGTTCTCAAAAGGGAGTCGTTGGTGAGAGGTTACGTCAATGCTCGACAAAACATCGACCGCCTGTATCTGTCACGCCACTCGCTCAGCGCAGAGTGAACGCCGGAAGCGGAACGATCTTGCCTCCTTCGACCGCGCTTTGATGGGCGCAGATGCCGACACAGGTCCAGTTCGCGGAGGTGACGGCATTGGGCCATGGGTCACGGTTGTCGACCAGGGCGCTGATGAACTCGTGGACGAGGTGGGGGTGCGATCCGCCATGGCCACCTCCTTGAATAAAGGAAAGGTGATCCGCATCTTGGATGGAGCGGGTGAACGGGCGGATGGGTTCGGGCAGCAAATGGGCGAAATCCGGAACTTCGATTTCCTCGGGGATTTCATGTTCGGGTTTCTTGGCGGTGTGGAGGATATGCGGCTTCCCTTCGACCAGGGCCCACTCGAAACTCTTTTTCGTCCCGTACACGTCGAAACTCTCGCGGTACTGCCTCGCGGTATCGAACAGGAATCTCCAGATGTGGGCTGAGATGTCGCTGTCCTTGATCTTGATATGGCACGATTCGACGGCAAAGCGATTGCCGGACTTCTTGGCCAACTCGTCCCGGATGGTGCCCGAGCCAAAGCAGGAAACATATTCCGCGAGACCGTTTACCAGGCCAAGGACTGGAGAGACCACGTGCGTGGCATAGTGCATCGGTATCATTCGCTCCCAATACTCTGGCCATCCGTCCATATCCTGCGGGTGCGAGGCCGCCATGTACTGGATCTTGCCCAGTTCTCCTTTCAGATACAACTCTTTGAGAAACAGAAATTCGCGACTGTAGACAACCGTTTCGGCCATCATGTATTTTCGCCCGGTGGTCGCGACCGCTTCACAGATCTGATCGCATTCCTCGATCGTCGTCGCCATCGGGACCGTGCACATGACATGCTTTCCGGCGCGCAGAGCCTGGAGACTCATCCATGCATGATCTGGAATTGGGGAATTGATGTGCACGAAATCGATACTCGGGTCCGCGAGGACCTTCTCAAACTCGGTGTATCGGGCAGCGATGCCGAATCGATCGCCGATGGCATTCAGTTCGTGTTCGTTGCGACGGCAGATGGCTGCGACCTCAGCGTTTGGATGACGCTGGTAAATCGGGATAAACTCAGCCCCGAATCCCAACCCCACCATAGCGACTCGGATTTTTGTACTCATGCGACGAAGAACCCCTTGGAAATCGAGAGGAAACAAAGAACCATGGACCGACCGTCGATCAGGAGTCCCAGGACATTCCGTCCCATGCGACGACGCGATGCAGCCAATCCACGAGCGCTGCGGTGTAGAGCGACAAGAGGAGTTGGCCTTTGGCCTCCGACGCAGCATGAGGCGATCCAATGTAGCCTTGGTGGGAACGATCGGCCGTTTTCCAAGCACGATACCCTGGTCGAAACGGGCTCCCTTGCTCCACCGGCACTAGGTTTGCATAGTCGCCGACCAAATCGGGGCGAATGGCAAGCACCATGGAGGTCTCCCACTCGCATGCATGCCCCATCTCGCGTTGCAGGATGTCGGGCTGGGATCCCCAGGGTTCAACTTCGAACCCCCAGTAGGTTTGCGTCAGCAACAGCAGGTCATGACGGGGACTGAAGCGTTGCCGAGCCTCAAAGGCAGCTTGTTTGAGCGGCACGTCGTTACCACCATGGCCATTGATGAAGACGATTCGGCGAAACCCCTGCGTGATCGCGTTGTCAATCAGGTCATTGATCATATCGAGGTAGGTTCGCGGCGAAGCCGAGAGCGTGCCTCCGAAATCGAGGTGATGATGGGAATTCCCAAACCAGAGCAACGGGGCGAATATCACATTCTCTCCGATGGATTGCTGCGCTCTTTCGACGATGGTTGAGAGGATGAGGCTGTCGGTCCACACCGGGAGATGAGGCCCATGCTGTTCAATAGCGGCAACGGGGAACACAAGCGGTGTGTCGTGTGCGATGAACCTTAGTTTTGAAGCTGGCAATTCCGCGAAATTCACGATCGGTCCTTTCCTGCTGGATTGAGAACTCTAAGGATATTCGATCCTAACCTCCGCGGGGCTGTTGCCTCCTCGAAGTTGGCAATTATCCGGGAATGTTTTTCGATGATCAAGTGTGCGGTAGCGGGCCCTGGGTTGTCCATCCAAGGCGTGGACGAACCACAGGCCCAGTCCAGGAGCCCAGGTATTCTTTGCGCATCGCACCGGTATCGTGCACGAGGAAACTCAGGACCGCGTCCAACGCGATCAATGGTTTGCCGATTTCCGGTCCCAAGTTGACGCTAATCAAGTAGCGAGTGTCGTTCAGAAAGTTGGGAGGAAACCGACACTGGGTGCGATAGATGCCCGGTTCGAGGGAGGTTCCAAAGGTTGCGTCGGCAGCCGAGTTCATCGAGGGGGCGTTGGCGGTCGTCAACACATGGACACCGGTTTCATCTTTGAGCAAAATTTGGACGGTGTTCCGTGTGCCTGGGTTCAGAACCTCGTATTCGACCATCACCCCGATTTCGGCGTCGATATCCACCTGCGGTGTCGGTGTGTCGGAGGCTGTTCCTAGAATGGCGATGCTTCGCAAGCGAATGTCCGTTGAGCATGGTGCCTGGTCGGCATCCCAACGGACCATCCCCTCCATCGGGTTCATCGACGTCAGGTAACGCTCGATGACGATTGCCGGAGCATCGTCGGCTACCAACATTCCTTGATCCAAGAGTACCGCGCGCGAGCACATGTTGGCGATGGCGGCCAAGTTGTGCGACACGACCAGGACCGTCCGGCCTTGGGTCCCCAATTCCGTTGCCTTTCCCATGCACTTGCGCTGAAACGCTTGGTCCCCAACACTGAGTACCTCGTCGATGATCAGTACATCGGGTTCCAAATGGGCTGCAACGGAAAAGCCGAGTCGTACCGTCATCCCACTCGAATAACGCTTGACCGGTGTGTCGAGAAATGGTTCGATCTCGGCAAAGGCGACGATTTCATCGAAACGTTTGCGGATGTCGGATCGTTTGAGTCCCAGAATCGCTCCGTTGAGAAAGATGTTTTCGCGGCCGGTCAGTTCCGGATGAAAGCCGGTCCCGACCTCGAGCAAGCTACCGACTCTGCCGCGCACGCCGACCCGACCGCGCGTCGGAGTCACAATCCGAGACAGAATCTTGAGAAGCGTACTTTTGCCGGCCCCGTTATGGCCGATGACACCGACCACTTCGCTCTGGGCAACCGAGAAATCGACGTCGCGAAGCGCCCAAAATCCATCCTGGCCAAATCGCGAGTCTTTCTCCCTCGCGGATGCAACGCCCGTGCGACCACCAGAACCCGCGCCCAGAGAACGGCGCAGCCAGGAGGTTGCAGCGTGCGCCACGACCTCGGTCAAACGACTGTACTCCGAATGGGATCCCAAACGGAATCGTTTGGAAACGCCGTCGACATGGATCGCTAAGTCGGATGGGTTCAACGTCATGGGCACTCAGATCCGATCCGCCATCCATTGATCGGCATACCGAAACCATGCTAACCCCGATACGGCGAGCATCGCTGTCACCGCGTAGGCGACGATGAGCCCAGCGAGTGTTGGAAACGGCTCGCCCAGAATCGCCCACCGGGCCAAGCCGATATTCGCGGCGACGGGATTGGCCTCGTAAAGCCATTGCCAATTCGGTCCCAGAATCGGGAGTAATCGCTGGGCGTCGTAGACAACCGGCGAGACAAACATGCCGATCTGAAGTGCGAACGGAAGCGCGTAACCGACGTCTCGGTATTGGGCGTTCAGGCTCGATAGCCAAAGGATGCAACCAAAGCAAAACACAATCAATCCGACCACAGCCAGCGGCGCGATCCACAACGTGCTCCAGCGAATGGCAACACCGGTCAACCAACACAACGGAATGATCAGAATCGAGCCAACCAACAGATCGAACACCGCGCACATCAGACTCGACAACGGGAGAAGCATTCTCGGAAAGTAGATCTTGGTTACCACGTGCCGATAATTCACGAGCGAACCAGTCGCATCCCTCAGGCTGTTATTGACCAATTGCCAACACAGCATGCCGATGAGTATCACAGGGGCATAACGAATGGTCGTCCCCGCGTTCCCGGCCCCCAGGACGAAAAATAGCCCCATGAAAATCAGGGTGCTGAGCAGCGGTTGCAGAAGGACCCACAGAACTCCAATAAAGACCTGGCGATAGCGAATCAGCAGATCGCGCAGAAAAAAACTGTAGAGCAATTCCCTCGCTCGCCACCCCTCGACCAATTGCCCCAGCCCGAAAGGATCCGACTGGCCGTAATAGCGGAGCGGTTCGTTGGGCGGTGCAGCGTTCGACATGCGAGAATCTGTTTTTGTAGCCAAGAACGAGTGCCGTGGACGAGGATGGGGTACCGCGACACCTGAGTTTCGCGGTCCGATGAGTCCGATGAGATAGTATAGCTCATCGCCGAAGGTGTCTTTCGCGGCGATAGAGAAAGGTTGGCAGGGCGAAACAGATTCCCACCATGAAGATCAGCAGGAAATGCCAAACGAACCCTCGCATCGCCAGCCGTTTCGATTCGCTCGCCATCCAAATCGTGCACGCGGTTGCGGTCAGCATCAAATCCCAACTGAAACCGGAGATCACCCAAGTCGCGAACGGGGCTGCGAAAAATTCGCTCCACGCATTTTCGCCCCCCCGCGAGAAATGGACCCCGAAACAGACCATCGGCAAAATCAAACCAGCAACCGACAAAAGAGCGTAAACGTTGCGCAACATGACCAATGCCTCCTACCGACCTAGAAATGATACGTTCCGCCACTTCTTAACCGCCGGCCTCAAGCTTGGCTAGCAGCCCGCTGAAAATCGGAAGCAGCACAGCGCGAGCCGTCCTGCGAGGCTCGTTGCATCGGGAGAAGCCGGTTGCGAGGGGACTTCCTGCTCGCATAACTCCGGAGAACCGCGTAGAATCTGAGCCATGATTATTATCCTCTACGCAATCCCGGTCTTCATGGCGACCATTGTTCTGGAAGCGGCTTGGGCGTGGTTCAAGCAGGGAAACTTGACCGCCGATGCTTGTGGCCGCACCCGTCCGATCTATCAATTCGCAGATGCGGTAGGGAGCCTACAAATCGGGATCCTCTCACGGATTGCCGCCGTGTTCCCAAAGCTGCTGACCCTGGTCATCTACTCCCTCGTCTTCGAGCAACTTCAAGTCGGAGCCTGGGATTTGAAAAACCCCGTCGCATGGGGGGCGGCATTGATCATGTACGATTTCTTCTATTATTGGAAGCATCGGGCCAATCATGAAGTGCGGATCATGTGGGCGGGGCATATCACCCACCACAACAGCGAATTCTTCAACCTCTCAACCGCCCTGCGTCAATCCTCGACGACTTTCATTTTCGACTGGATCTTCTACTTGCCGATGGCCGTAGTCGGGGTTCCGCCCGCAATGTTTGTTGGCGTAGCATTGATCGATCTCCTCTACCAGTATTGGGTGCACACGGAACTGGTCGGGAAACTGGGATGGTTCGATCGCGTTTTTGTCAGCCCCAGCAATCACCGAGTGCATCACGGCCAAAATGATTACTGCCTCGACAAGAACTACGGCGGGATCTTGATCCTGTGGGATCGTTTGTTCGGTACGTTCGCGGATGAACGGGATGAACCGATCAGCTATGGCGTCCGAACACAGCTGGCGAGCGTCAATCCAGTTTGGGGAAATTGGCATTATTACGCAGTCATCTGGCACGATTTCTGGGCAGCTCGAGGATTGGCCGCAAAGGTGGAGTCCCTGTTCGCCCCCCCCACGGGCTGGGATGGCGAAAAGATGACCCACTTCGATCCCGAGCAATTTCAACGTTATGAACTGAAGGTCACTCCTCGGCTGATGTGGTATGTCGTTAGCCAACTGGCGATCAATGTGGTGTTGACTTCGTTGTTCATCTACCATTTTGAGGCATGGCAACCGTGGCAGCGCATCCTCGCTGCCACTTGGTTGATCGCTGCCTTGCTCGCTCCCGCGGGTCTGATGGAACATAAGGCTTGGGCCATCGGATTGGAGGTAGGGCGTTGGCTAGCAGCGCCGGTTATCCTCTGGTTGCTGTTGAGTTCTTTTTCGGGGCTGTAGATTTGACGCACGACTCATTCTCCGACCTGGTTCTCTTCGCGGTTTGTTCCTGCTTGGCTCTACGTTATTTAGCGTTCACGCGCGATCGGGCTGGCATCGGAATCGCCTGCCTGCTGATCGCCATAGCCGCTTTTTTGGGAGTGATCCGATTCTCGGATTGGAACCCGCTCAACGAACAGACCCGCGGTCCGCACGAGTTCGCTTCAAAGATCGCGGCTGTCGGAGCCTTTCCTGTCCTGGCGTTCAGTCTTGCGTTTCCCGACAGTCCGATCGCTCGCCGTGTTTCCGGCGCATGGTGGCTGGCCTTCGTGGTCGGTGGTTTTGGCTTTGCCGTGTGGCTACTCGCATTCAAGCCGTGGGGACAAATCGCCCCTGCCCTCAGCGGCTTTTGGATGGTCGCGAGCGTCGCGACCGCATATCGAGGGACCAGCCGATGGTTGGGGATCGGGGGACTGGTGCTTCTTTTCACCAGCCTCGCAGTCACCGTTCTAATCAATGCCTCCTCGCCGCTGCTCGGGATTTTCTCCCCGACACAACTCTTGCACTACTTCCTCGCGGCAGGCCTTCTACTTTTGGCCTGCGCTGCGGAAACAGCAGTCCGCTCCACGCTCACCACGCCCGAAAACGCCCTTCCCTCGAGGTAAACCCGATGGCCTCTGATCTCGTATTTAACGCCCGGATCAAATCCCTGTGCGCCGTGTTTGCATCGCTGCCCTTCCTGCTTGGCCTCGGTTACGCAACCACCGACGAGTATCGGACCTGGACGGATAACACCGGCAAGTATCGCGTGGAAGCAGTGCTCGTTTCCGACCTTGCGCACGAAGTCAAATTGAGGAATCGCGACGGGAAAGAGATTACGGTAGCCAAAGAGCGGTTGTCACCCGAGGACTTGGCGTTTCTGGATTCGTTGACCAACCGACCCAGCACAAAATCCGCGAGTCGCGACCGGCGATCGAAAGCCTCGCCCGATACCTCTGAGGAGGGCGGGGACGCCAATACCGAACAGTCGGCGATCAAGTCCGCCACAGAGTCTTTTTTCGCCGACCTGCGAACTCCCAACCGAAGCGAGGCGACCGCTCTCCTGACCGAGAAAGCACGCTCTCTGGCGGAGGAGGGACGTTCGGCGATCCGCCATCTACCGTCACCCGACGACGGGGCGAAGGCAATTCGAGTCGGCCGCCCCTCGATCCGAAAGGATACAGCATCGGTAATCGTCTCGGTATCGGTTGCGAAAAAACAACAAAAGACCATGGTCGCATTCAAAAAAGAAGGACAAGATTGGCGAGTTCAATCCATGAGTGCGAGCCGAGGAGACGTCGAAACCACCGTGGATTTCGAGTCTCCCTTTCAGCCAGGGGAAGCCAAAAACCGCTCGTCGGATTCCCTGCAGGGCAAGTCCGTCGAACTCGTTGGAGTCACGCTCGATGGGCGGGCCGTTTCACTCAGCGACTACCGAGGCAAAGTCGTCCTCGTCGATTTCTGGGCGACTTGGTGCGGCCCCTGCCTCCGGGAGATGCCGAACGTCTACGAGAATTACGTCAAGTATCATCCCCAAGGGTTCGAAGTGCTAGCAGTCAGCTTGGACAAGGATTTGAAGGATCTCGAGCGGTTTTTGTTGGAAAAGAATCCGCCATGGGTAGTGCTCGCCGATGAGCATCCCTCCAACCCGCAATCGATGGCGAGCAAGTTCGGAATTCGCGCCATCCCGACCATGCTGCTGATCGGTAAAGATGGGCAAGTCCTCGATCCCGAATGCCGCGGCGATCGACTGAGTGCCAAACTCGCGGAAATTTTTGGGGGCTAAGGGTTTGATCTTGTTGCAGACACCTCCGCCATGCTATGCCGGTCACGCATGGGAATGGGAGATGCCTCCAAAATCGAGACCAGTCGCGTGAACCGCTGCCATCGAGGTGCATCCTCGATTCGCTGCAGGGCTCCCGTATCGATCCTCTTTCTCATTTGCATGCTATGTGGGGCCTGCAATCGTGGGTTCCCGTCGATTTCGAGCAGCCCGACCGGGTTGCTCACTTTTTCGCCTAGTGGAGCGACCGCGGGGACAACCAACGCATCAAGCGCGGCAGCATCTCCTGGAGCAGCGTCTGGAGCAGCGTCTTCGCCAGGTGCGTTACCGCCCCTCGGCGCCTTTGGCCCCATAACCGGAAGCGCATCGGCATCGAGTCTTTCTCAAGCGGCTGGAGGGGTGGCTCCAACTCTCCCGAGCGGGCTGGCGATATCCCCGACTGCTGAGTTCGAGAGTCGGATTCGTGCCCTCGATGCCGCGAATCAACAACTGACCACTCAGCTTGCACAATCGCAACAGCAGTTGCAGCTTTATAAGGATCGGTCCGATCTGATGCAGCGTCAGCTCGCCGATGTCTCAGGCCAATTGCAATCGCGATTAGCTGCCAGTCCCTATCCGACGAACGCTTCACCGGTTGCGGCCAAGCCACCTTCGACAGCGCCTGCAGCGACTCGCGAGTTCGGTAGCAGTAGCACGCGGCGAAGCGGCGCGCGGTTCAGCGCGAATGTAAGCCGCGAACTTACGTCCGATCCCCTCCGAGAGCTTGGTTATGACGTCGAGATGGCATCTGACGGAGTAAAGCTTCGCATTCCTTCGGACCAATTGTTCCAGCCAGGCTCCGCGCAGTTGACTCCGAGCGGGGCAGGACTACTCGATCGCGTTGCAGGAATTCTAAAAACGCATTATTCCGACCATCGCATTGCGATTGAAGGGTATACCGATAGTGCTCCGTTGTATGGGGGCACGTATTCGAATAGTCACCAATTGACGTCTGCTCAGACGGATACGGTCTTGGAACAGTGGACGCGCCGCAACCAACTTCCCGCTTCGCAATTCGTGACGCTGGCCCATGGGTCGAATTACCCGATCGCCGAAAATGAGACCCCGACCGGCAGGGCCGCCAACCGACGCGTCGAGATACTCGTTCGATCCGAGGTTTCCCGATGAGCGTTGCGAGAGACTACGATGTGGTTTCGATTGGCGAGAGCATGATTCGATACTCTCCCGAGGGTGCCCAACGCTTGGAACAGGCCAGGAGACTGGAACTGCATGTGGGGGGCAGCGAGTCCAACACGCTCGCGGGCCTTTCGCGTTTGGGTTTGCAAACGTGTTGGATATCGCGTTTGACCAACAATGCGATGGGACGCCTGATTTCCGGTGCGGTCGCCGCGCATGGTGTGGATGCTCATTGGATTCGCTGGACGGACAAAGACCGAGTGGGAGTTTATTATTTCGAACCCGGCGAGGAATCGCGTCCGAGCGAGGTCATCTACGATCGCGCTCACTCCGCATTTTCCAGCATGACTCCGGACGATATTCCCCACCCGCCACTGCAGCGTGCAAAGCTGTTTCATGCGACCGGCATATCGCTCGCGTTGACTGACTCGGTGCGGCGCACCCTTCTAGAAGCTCGCAAGATCGCGACCAACGCCGGGGCCAAGGTCAGTTTCGACTTCAACTATCGCGCCAAACTTTGGACGATGGCGGAAGCGAGAGTTCACTGCGACGAATGGATCGAGCAGTCGGATTTGGTGTTTATCGCACTTCGCGACGCGTCGGATTGGCTCGGTATCGAGGAGAGAATCAGCGAGGAATCGGTATTCGCCCGATTGCTGGCTCGGCGAGCCAAGGGATCGACGGTGATGACGCTGGGGGCGCACGGGGCGATGGCCTGCGACGGTCGGCGCACAGTCAGCCAAGGGACAATCCCCGTGCATGGAGTTGGAAGACTCGGTGCTGGCGATGCCTTTTCGGCAGGTTACCTCTATGGGTGGATGCAAGGCTGGGAGCTTGAGAAGTCGCTGCAGTGGGCCAATGCCGCGGCGCGAAACAAGTTGACGACCCCCGGCGATCTGCCTTGGTTCACTCGCCAGGAATTGGAGCGATCGTTGGGGACGGAAGCAGGAAATCGCTTGATTCGTTGAAGTCACTGGCCAGTCGATGAAAAACCCACGGTGTTGCAATTCGCTGGACGCGGTATGCTAAGAGTGGGACTTGGTGGTTGTTCCTCTCCCCTCTACCGATTCGATAGCAAGAAGATTCCGAATGAGCGTTCAAGTTTATCTCGCGGCTGGCACACGTACTCCGATCGGCCGATTCTTAGGCGACCTGGCTGGCTGGAGCGCCCCGGAGTTGGCAGGATTCTGCATACGGGAAGCGGTCCAACGTGCCGGCCTATCGAGCGTCGACGTCGACGAAATCATCCTGGGAAACGTCTTGGGTGCAGGGCTTGGCCAGGCCCCCGCCAAGCAAGCGTCGATCCACGGTGGCTTGGGTTCGGCGATCGGCTGTGCGACGGTCAACAAGGTCTGCGGTTCGGGACTCTACTCGGTCATGTTGGGGGCGAGATCGATCCGGGCTGGGGATTCGCAGATTGTCGTCGCCGGTGGGATGGAAAGCATGAGCAATGCACCGCACTTGCTTCGGGGTGCCCGATCCGGATGGAAGTACGGTGCGCAGCCCTTGCTCGATCACATCGAGTGGGATGGCTTGCGTTGTCCGCATGGTTCGGCGCTCATGGGGATTTATGCGGAGCGCGTCGCGTCGAATCATCACGTCAGTCGGAGCGACCAGGACGCCTGGTCCCTGCTCAGCCATCATCGCGCATCGGCTGCGGTCCAGCAAGGGAAGTTTCGCTCAGAGATCGTTCCGCTCACGGATGCGAAAGGGAACGTGCTGCGCGACGACTCCGGTCCGCGCGCAGACGCATCGCTGGATAAACTTTCGCGACTGAAGCCCGCGTTCGTCGATAGCGGCACCGTAACCGCGGGCAACGCGTCGACCCTGAGCGACGGTGCAGCCTGCGTCGTTCTTGCAAGCGAGTCTCATCGCGAACAACTTCGGTGCAGTCACTTGTTCAGAATCGTCGGATCCAGCGTCTATGCCCAGGCACCGGAAGACCTCTTTTCCGCACCGGTTGGAGCGGTGAAAAAGCTTCTTGCCGATCGGGGGAAGCAGGTTCGGGAAATCGGACTTTTTGAAATCAATGAAGCCTTCGCGTCCCAGACGGTGCACTGCCAGCGCGATCTGGGATTGGATCCGGAACGCCTCAATGTCCACGGAGGTGCGATCGCGATCGGACATCCGATCGGATGCAGCGGGGCCCGCGTCCTGGTGACGCTCATGCACGCTTTGGTGGACCGTCAGGAAGAGTTCGGTGTCGCCGCGTTGTGCTTGGGCGGAGGCGAAGCGGTCGCGATGATGATCCAACGGGTGCAGTGAGGTTTTTCCGTGATGGATATCGAACGGATGAAGGAGATCGCTTCACGACACGGAATCGTTTGGGAGACCGTGATCGTTCCTTCGCTCGAACAACGGGTCGAATTGCTGGCAGCGTGTTTGCTGCGGACCGATGTTCCGTTCCCCATCGACCCACGGTTCGGGATCCCTTACCTGACTGCTGCGAG
>Ga0315904_10000408_pt1 | contig 67787 bp, 45 predicted proteins | sample LakEriMetagenome_6_FD_203529 | JGI IMG/M metagenome (GOLD analysis project Ga0315904, IMG submission 203529) | Freshwater fungal communities from buoy surface, Lake Erie, Ohio, United States - Buoy 12 MA120 | ecosystem: Environmental > Aquatic > Freshwater > Lake | place: USA: Lake Erie, Ohio...
CAGACTCCTAATTCTTGGTGCGTTACCGAGGGTTGTCTTCAGGGGTCTGGTTATTTTTTTATGCTGTCTAAATCTAGAGCAGTCTTTAATTTCCCTGGTAAATTTACTTAACGGCGTTGGGTGAGGGTCTTCCTAACGCCTCAATCTGCACTCGCTTTACTTAAGCAACCGACTCTTCAGTGAATCCGCAACCATAGCAACATCGTTACCGCTTTGCGGCTTCCCCTCACCCTAGCCCTCTCCCCGTTGGCGAGTACGCCAACGGGGAGAGGGGACATGATGTGTTGTTTCAATCTGCGTCCGTTTAATTTAAGCAACCGACTCTTCAGTGAATCCGCAACCATCGCGATATCGTTACCGCTTTGCGGCTTCCCCTCACCCTGCCCTCTCCCCGTTGGCGTACTCGCCAACGGGAAGAGGCGACATGATGTGGTATCGTGATAGATCCGTTGCTCATTCGAACGGTTGCTCTTTGACGCCGCGGGCGCCGCTGGGAAGTTGAGCGTAGAGAGTGACTTCGGTGAGCTTGTTCGAGGGAGGATGAAATCGCTGATTTCCCTTGGTAGAAAAGAACTCAAGCGGTATGCGAACCTCTTCGCCCCCATTGAGAATCTCTCGGCGATAAAAGAAGAATTGATCGTTCAAAGCAATCGATACGTTGCCCCACGGTTCCTGGCTTTGATTGACTAAAATCAATGCAGGTACCAAACGCGTGCGCTCAGCGCTTTGGTCGGGTGACCAAGCCATGACTCCAACCGTTATACTCGCCTCCAATTTGGGCTCCGGCTTCGGATTCAAACCAAAGGCCATCCAAGCGACGAATATCATCGGAAAAACAATCACCACCAACGTCGCTAAGCCCAACTGCTTGCGAGATAGAATTTGGGGAGGTGGGATGGATTCATCAGACATAAAATATGATCACATCAATCGAAGAGTAATGGCTTGCTAGGTGCTAAATAGCAGACTGCGCTAACTGACTGCGAACCTTCAGCATCTCGATGATCGCCCCAGCCGCTTCGTCCCCCTTGTTGCCAACGCGTCCACCACTGCGATGAATCGCTTGCTCTAAGGTGTTGCAAGTGAGCAAACCAAATGCGACGGGCTTGGAATGTTTCAGCGACAAATCCATCATCGCCATACTCACAGCTCGATTGATGTGCTGATCATGAGTCGTCTCGCCCCGAATGACACATCCCAGTCCAATCACGGCGCTGATCTGAGGCTGCGCAATCAAGTCCTGGCAAAGCAAAGGCAACTCCCAAGCGCCAGGAGCCCACACGACCATGATCTTCGACTCGGCAATACCATGTGAACTCAGCGTTGCAATCGCTCCCTGCAGCAACTTCGAAGTAATGTTGTCGTTGTAGCGCGATACCGCGATACCAACAGCACCTGAAACTTTCGCAGAATCTCCATTGACGATGACGGCCATCAGCAAAAACCTTGTTGCAAAGTCGGTGAGAGTTTAAAACGACGAACCTGGAAACCGCTTAGGTGCGAAGGCTCATCAGGAATTCGGCATTTGTCTTAGTCTTTTGTAGACGGTTGACAAGCATCTCCATCGCATCGGGGGCATTGGTTTCAGCGATCGCACGTCGCAGCAATCCAATACGGCGATATTCCTCAGGATCCAGCAACATCTCCTCACGCCGGGTACCGCTGCGTTGGATATCGATCGCTGGCCAAATTCGTTTTTCGACCATGCGTCGGTCCAAAACGATTTCCAGATTACCGGTTCCCTTAAACTCTTCGAAAATCACATCGTCCATCTTGCTGCCCGTATCAACCAGACAGGTCGCCAAAATAGTGAGTGATCCTCCCTCTTCCACTTTTCGAGCTGAACCAAAAAAGGACTTGGGCTTCTGCAACGCATTGGCATCCAATCCACCAGTGAGCAACTTGCCCGACTGCGGACATTCACTGTTCCAAGCGCGAGCAAATCGAGTGATCGAATCGAGGAAGATGATAACATCCCTTCCATACTCCACCATGCGTTTTGCTTTTTCCAGAACCATATTGGCGACTTGAATATGTCGCGAAGGTGGTTCATCAAACGTGCTGCTGATCACCTCGCAGTTTGGACCACGAACCTCGCGTTCCATATCGGTGACTTCTTCAGGCCGTTCGTCGATCAAAAGCATCATCACATACGCTTGCGGGTAATTTTTTAATACCGCTCGGGCCATCTTCTGCATCAAGATGGTTTTACCAGCGCGCGGTGGACTGACGATCAATCCGCGTTGGCCGAAGCCGATCGGACAAATCATGTCGACCACGCGTGTCTCGATCGAATTGCTGTCGGTCTCCATCACGATGCGGGCATTGGGGTGCAACGGAGTTAGATCATCAAAGCCAACTTTCGTATGTCGCAAATTGGGGTCTTGATGATTGATCGCTTCGACACGTAGCAACGCGAAATAGCGTTCGTTCTCTTTCGGTGGACGAATCTGGCCAGAAACGGTGATACCTGTCTGCAAACCGAAGCGACGAATCTGACTCGGTGAAACGTAGATATCGTCGGGACAAGATAGATAGTGATGCTCGTGGCTTCGCAAGAAACCAAAACCATCCGGCAAAATCTCCAGGGTACCCTCACCAAACATCAAGCCGTTAGATTTCACTTTCGACTTGAGAATCGCAAAGATCAGTTCTTGGCGGCCGAGACTAGAAGCTTCAGGAACATTCTCTTCCTGCGCGACACTTAGTAATTCCTGGGCGCTCATCCGTTGCAATTGAGCTAAATCCAAAGGACTACCTGAGGCGTCCGGTGCACTACGAGATGGCAAATGCTCACCTTTTCGAAGCGCCTCACCCGTGATCTCTTCGGCAAGAGAAAGCGGTTCCCGATCCGCGTCCAATTCTCTAATACGCTGCTCAAGCGGAGAATTGTTAGCCTGTTCATGGTAACGGCTGCTATCGCTGGGACGACGCAAAGGTGGGTTAGGTCGATCGCCTTGACGATCACCAGAATTGCGATCGCCAGACATCCGATCGCCAGACATCCGATCGCCTAAGGGCCGATTATATCGAGAACGCGGTGGCCTCGAGCCATTCATGGCAGACATACTCCGAATAACAACTATTTGTATATCAGACCCCAGTTACGCAAGTAACACACTGCAACTTCCGGGACAAAACCAACTCGGGTACCGCAGTCACCTTCTTTTAAAATTCACACGCACCATGAACCTCATCTCTCATGAACCAAAAAGGTTCTCGCTCTACCGGTCATCACTCTTCAGCATGGGAAGAAGATAGACGCAGCAAATAAGATGTTAGGACACGAAGCGAAGAAGCATCAAAAAATAGGGTGCGATAAATTCCTCGGGACTGGTTTTGCCCACAGTCTTAAGGTCGATCAATTTTTGCGAAGACAAGGAAAAGGTATGCGGTCGAAACCGTGAACCGCGGGCGGGAGGTGGTTCTAAAAGCAAGCGTTTAATAACACCGCTCTCAGCAACGATCCATGCCTTGATACTATCCAACGGTAGCAAGCATGGCAACTCGAAAAAACGCTCCTGACTCGATATCGGAAGTGCCAAAAAAACAGAGAATTTCGTGTAATTCTATCGATCTGCGGTTACGGGGAGCTAACCATCCGCTGACGACAAAATAAGGGGGCAGTTTTCCCCTAGTCGTTTTTTCGGTATTAAATCCTCCGAATGCGGGGACATTTGGAGGATTTCGAAAAAATAATTCCAAAGAAATCATTCGCGCGGATTAAGTGGACTTTAAGGTTACTTAGCTCCAATGCAGTACAGATACTCCTGCCGGTTACCATCTTCTTGGGCTGCAACTCTTAAGAATAATCGATCGCCGGAAACAGCGGGCGAAGCAAACGATTCGTCCCCTAGTTGGTTTTGTGCCAGCAGTTCGAATTTCTCTGGGCTCGCTTTGTAGACATAAAACGTTCCCCCTTCGTTGGCCCAAAGAATGCGGTCGCCAATGAGCACGGGGGATGCGCTCACCGGTCCCTGCAAACGCTTTTCCCACATCTCTTTTCCATCGTCACCTTTCCAGCAATAGGCGATGCCGTTGTCGGTCAAAGCATAAAGATGACCTTGATAGGCGATCATCGACTGTTCGTAACATTTCTTATTGTTGCGCCACAAAACCTTTTTCGATCCATCCGCTAGAACAGCCAAGGTCTCTGCCTTGGGAAAGCCACCGCTGGCAAAAACAATGTCGCCATCCCAAACCATCGTTCCACACGTCGCAAACGTTGTTCCCGCGACACGCCATAGCTGCTTCCCTGTATCAGGCGAGTAGCTGGTGACAAACTGATTACCACTGATGAGCATTTGAACTTGATCATTGACCTTAGCGATAACAGGGGAAGAAAAGCTAATGCTCTTAGGGCGATCGATTCGCCAAACTTCGCTTCCGTCTTTACGGCTGAGAGCCACGATAAAGCTATCGCCGTCGTACTCGCCTGTCACAATAATCTTGTCGTTGTAAATGATCGGTGACGGAGCGTAGCCGTATTCGTACATCTTCGGATCGAAGTCCCCAGCTTTCTTTCGCCAAGACTCTTTCCCGTCGAAATCCAGCGCGACGACCTCGACGGTCTTATGATGAAAAAACGTTGCAAAGATCAATTCACCGTCGGAGGCTAGTGTGCTGCTCGCCTCGGTATTCTTAGGATGGTTCTTGGCAGGAAAGCCACCTGTGCTGACATCGATATTCCACAGCATTTTTCCAGTTTCTCGATCAAATGCGATCACGCTGTGGATCTGCTTCTTCTCATCGGCGCTAGGTAAGAAAACCTTATTGCCTACGACGATCGGCGAGCCGTGACCACGACCTGGAACAGTTGCCTTCCAGATTACGTTTTCGGTCGCGCTGAAATTGCTCGGGATACGAGCTCCTGCTGAATCGCTTCGATCCGCCGTGGCTGCAGACGTCTTTCCATCTCGATAAGGCCCTCGCCACCAAGGCCAGTCGTTTTCCAAGTTGATTTGTTTCGACTCAATGCCTGGTATCTCTTCACCGAAGGCTACTGAAATTTGGCCTAGATTATTTACCAAGCAACTTCCCAACAGAATAGCTTTGCACAGAAAAGCAGATGAAATGGTGTGAGGCCCAATTTGAAATCGCATGGCCGTTATTCCTGAGTCGAGGGTGAAAATGATTTCGTGATATCTGTTACACGAATTGAGCCGCAGAGTTCAAGTAATCCAAGGCTTCGGTAACGTGAGGTGTATTAAGGCTTGCTGTCGATCTCAAGCAACTAGGAATTGCAACCATGAATTTCCAGCAGCCAAGATCGATCGAGATGTACTTTACCTAAAAAATATGCCTCCCAATCTGTTTCTTCGTGAGCAAGTACTCGCGGAAACTTGAGGCTCGATCATTGTAGCCGTGTTTGCCTGCCCCACCAATGGAGTTCTTGACCCGCGTCGAACGGAACGCAATGGTCCGCAAATGTGATGGGTGGAAGCGTGATAAAGAGAGTCTTCTCGGCAGGCTTGCATCATGGCGACTTAAGGGGGAATCCTAGGGCAAACCAACGAACCATTCATCATGGAATCGACTGTTAGAACAGTAGGTGCCCGCGGTCGAAACAGCTTTTTGGCCCCATTTATTTGGAGAGGTCTAGGTGAAAAGAGGGGCCAGGGTAGTTACAGTGGAACCTATCTCCAAAGATCAGGGCATGGAGGCATCGCCCTCGGAGAAAAGGCGAATAAGCTCAGGAATGGATATTCCGATCCCCCTATCGCAGCGGCGTTTTCGCCCCTGTTTGCGGGATTTCGATAGCTGCAACAGCTTCGAAGCGATCTTGGAGCGAACGGAGATCACGGTTGTTGACGTCGTTTTACATTCGCTTTGTTCATAGCAGCTACTGAGAGTTCCAGCGTGCCTCGTTTTCTACATACAGCAGCGGTTTCCGTTTTTGCTTTGCTTCTCTTTTGCACAGCAGTCAGCGGTCAAGATGAATCAACGAGAACTAAGCCGGTTGAAGGATTAAGATCCAATCCGCCAGGGCTCGTTGCGTTGACCGGTGCGACCGTGGTGGTCGAACCTGGACGATCGGTAACAGATCAAGTGATCTTGATTCGTGATGGCAAGATTGAAGCTCTTGTATCGGCAGATGCGATACCCGCTGAGGCTAAGCGAATCGATATGAAAGGGAAGACGATCTATCCCGGTATCGTCGAGCCGTTTTATGAGACCGATTCGAGTGTTACGGTTGATCCAGGGCTTCCTTATTGGAATAGCCAAATCAATCCCCAGCGAAAAATGAAGGATGGTCTAGTGCTCGACGATGCAACGCTCGACAAACTTCGTCGAGCTGGTATCGCGACCATCGCAGCAGTACCTAAGGATCGAATCGTCAAGGGTACCAGCTGCGTGATCTCAACAGCCAATGGTCCTCTCGCTGATCGGCTCCTTAATCCGCAGTGGGCGCAGCATGTGCGATTGACGGTTGCCGGATTTCGCAGCGAAGGCTATCCCAATAGTCCGATGGGAGCGGTCGCATTGGCTCGGCAAGCTTTCCTTGATTCACAGTGGTATCACCAAGCTTGGCAAGCGTATCAACGCGATCCATCGTTACAGCAGCCCGAGGTTTGCGATGCGCTGCAGGTGCTCAGCGAGCAAGTGCGAGCGGGTGATACATTCGTGTTTGATGGTCTCAATGAATTATTTGTGCTTCGCGCTGACGACTTCGCTCGCGAGTTTGGTCTCAATTACATCGTGCGTGGTTCGGGACGGGAGTATTTGCGACTGGAATCAATTGCCAAAGTAAATCGTCCTCTGCTTATTCCGGTGAATTTCCCTCGAGCACCGAATGTGGCAACCGCAGAAGCAGCGATGCAAACGGAATTGGATACTCTCATGCACTGGGAACTTGCTCCGGAAAATCCTGCGCGAGTTCATAAAGCGGGTGTTACGTTCGCATTGACGCTCAACGGCCTCCGAGAACCAAGCGACTATCTCGCGAAGTTGCGAGAGGCAATTCAGCGCGGCTTGCCGGGTGACGAAGCTTTGCGGGCGCTAACTCTCACGCCAGCGAAATTGCTCGGTGTGAGCGATGTCGTAGGCTCGATCGCTAAAGGGAAGTGGGCGAATTTGATTGTTGCCGACAAAGAGTTGTGGGATGAATCGGCGAAAATTGATGAGACTTGGGTACAAGGGCAACGCTTTGCTTGGAACACTGTTCCCGAAGATTCGCTAGATGGTACGTGGCAACTTGATGCGCAAGTAGCCGACGGCTCCCCTTCCCCGCTCTGGCTCTCTTTGAAAGATACAACAACAAAAGCTTCAGGTACGATTCGCAAAGTGCGCGATTTGCCTAAGGAAGAAGCTGCTAAGCCGGAAGAAAAAGCGAAAGAAGATGGCAAGGGTTCTGAGGGAACTGCTACGGAGCCTAAAGAAGCTGCGAGCGGAGAGCCTCGAGCAGCCGAACCAGCCACGGGTGCTCCGCCTGCGCCTGAAGCAACAGCTGCTTCTACCGAGTCATCACCTTCGGATCGTAAAGCTGAGGAAGAGGAAAAGGTAGCCAAAAAAGATGCAGCGCCTCAGCCAAAGTTGGAAGCCAAGCTGGAAGGTCTAACCATTAAAGATGGACAATTAACGGCTCGCTTCAGCAGCGATGTGTTGGTTGACAAAATGGAAGGTGTGACCCAGTTGTCGCTGACCGTATTGCCCGCTGCTGATGGAAAGCGATTGATCGGTCGATTGCTGTGGGCAGATGGAAAAGTAACCACGATTACCGGTAAGCTCGACCCTGCCTTATCGACTCCTCCTGCGAACGAGAAAAGTGACGCTTCAGCCAAGGGGAGTGAGGGAACTGATGGAAAGGATGCAGAAGGTAAGGATCTAGCGGCGAAAGAAGCTGTCTCGAAAGATGCCGCAAAGGGAACTGACGGTGAAAAGTCTGATGAAAAGCCTGGCGACAAGCCACAGCGTAAGAGCAAGAAGGAAGAGCTAGCTACCATTCATTCCACAGTGAACTATCCTTTGGGTGCCGTTGGAATCTCGGCGGCCCCCGAGCGAGTGTCTCGAGTCGTATTCCGCAAGGCTACTGTATGGACCTGCGGTCCGGCCGGAACACTGAAAGAAACCGACGTTCTAGTTGAGGATGGGAAGATCACAGCGATTGGTGCAGCGCTAGTTGTGCCAGAAAACACACAAGTGATTGAAGCGGCTGGTATGCATCTTTCGCCAGGCATTATTGATTGTCATTCGCACATGGCAACCGATGGAGGTGTGAACGAGAGTGGCCAAGCGATTACCGCTGAAGTGCGCATTGGTGACTTCATCGATCCGGATGACATCACGATCTATCGTCAGCTCGCTGGAGGTGTTACCTCTGCCAATATCCTCCATGGATCGGCCAATCCGATCGGTGGACAGAATCAGGTGATTAAGTTGCGCTGGGGGGCTTTGCCAGAAGAGATGAAGATGGCAGAGGCACCGGCAGGTATCAAATTCGCGTTAGGGGAAAACGTTAAACGGAGTAACTTTAGCGGCATGGGTATTCCGGCTCGTTATCCGACGACACGCATGGGTGTAGAGCAAATTCTTCGGGATCAATTTGCGGCAGCCGCTGAATACGAAAAATCTTGGGAGGATTGGAAGAGCACTGGGCATGGTTTGCCTCCTCGACGCGACTTGCAAATGGAAGCGATCGTCGAGATTCTTCGGGGCAAACGTTGGGTTCACTGCCACAGCTATCGGCAGGATGAGATTCTCGCTTTTCTGCGTCTGTTAGAAGAGTACCATGTTAAAGTTGGTTCGCTACAGCACATTCTTGAAGGCTACAAGGTTGCTGAAGTTCTCGCCGCGCATGGAGCAACCGCTTCATCGTTCTCCGATTGGTGGGCCTATAAGTATGAAGTGTTCGACGCTATTCCGCATAATGGTGCCTTGATGCACGGCCGAGGCATCGTCGTCTCCTTTAACTCCGACGATGATGAGTTAGCACGGCATCTTAATCATGAGGCGGCGAAGGCTGTGAAGTATGGTGGAGTTTCGCCAGAGGAAGCGTTGAAATTCGTAACGCTTAATCCAGCCAAGCAATTGCGGATCGATGCTCATGTTGGCTCGATCGAGATCGGCAAGCATGCCGACTTGGTGCTTTGGAGTAGTTCGCCGTTGTCGACGGTATCACGCTGCGAACAGACATGGATCGATGGCCGAAAGTATTTTGATCGCCAGCAGGACATCGCCCGCAGGCAGCAAAGCAAAGAGCTAAGAACCAAATTGGTTCAGAAGATTCTCGAGAGTGGCGTAAGCATGTTAGGGCCTGGTGAACGTGAAGAGAATCCGGCTGGTGAATGGGCAAGGCATGACGAGTTCTGCCATGCGAAAGGTCATCAGCATTCTCAAAGTGCAACGCATCAGCATCGCTAGGTAAGCTTGTGAATTGAAGTAGCTACAGAAATTAAGCAAGAAAAGAATTTCCGTTTAGGTTGATACGATGAAAATGAAGAACTTCAGCTTGTGCCGCTCGCGACTAATGCTGCTGGTAGCCCTCATGGTCCTAACGACGTGGAGCGTCGGTCGTGATGGTTCGCGAAAGCTTAACGCCTCCGATCAGATCCCAGGCGCCAAGCAGGTGCGGCCTATTGCGCTAGTGGGTGGTACGGTGCATACCGTGTCCGGTGGCGTGATCAATGAAGGGATCGTGGTATTTGACAATGGAAAGCTGACTGCGGTTGGCAAGGATGTTGCGATTCCTCCCAATGCCGAGGTGATCGATTGCAAAGGAAAGCAGGTTTATCCAGGGCTTTTTGATGGTCAGTCCCAGATTGGCTTGGTGGAAGTGGAATCGGTTCGCGCGACGGTGGACAGTTCGGAAACTGGTAGTCTGAATCCGAATGTGAGAGCGGAAGTTGCTTTTAATCCTGATAGTGAATTGATTCCGGTCACTCGAGCTAATGGTGTTTTGCTTGGACTCTCTGCTCCGATCGGAGCCTTGGTCGCTGGTAAGTCGGCCGTGATGCAATTGGATGGTTGGACTTGGGAAGACATGGCGGTTAAGACAGGTGCTGGGATGCATGTTCGATGGCCGATGCCTGCGGGTCGAGGTGGCCGAGGAGGACCGGGCCAAGGGCGACGAGGAGGTGGCGGAGGTGGTGATGGCCAACAGATGGAAGAGCTAACTTCCTGGATCAAAGATGCGAAACTTTATCAAGCGGCTCGAGCGCAAGTGGGTAACCAACAACCACTAGATGCTCGCTTGGAGGCTACGCTCCCATTGATTGAAGGTAAGATGCCGTTGGTCGTTGAAGCGGATCAGTTGCAGCAGATTGAAAGCGCGATTGCGTTTGCGAAAAGCCATGGCCTGCGTTTGGTGATTTATGGCGGCTATGATGCCGAGTCTTGCGCTACATTGCTGCGGGAATCCGATACATCGGTCGTCTTGGCGGGCGTGTATCGTGTTCCGCAGCGTCGGTCGGATGACTATGATGCGTCGTATACATTGCCAGGAAGATTGCATCGCGCTGGTGTTCGCTTTGCGATCGCAGCAGCGGATCGATTTGGTGGATCCAATATTCGCAATCTTCCTTACCATGCCGCAACCGCCGTTGCTTATGGTCTTGATCCTACGGTTGCCTTGCGATCGATTACGTTGACACCAGCAGAGATTTACGGCGTGTCTGATCGCGTCGGTAGTCTTGATGCTGGAAAGGATGCAACGCTGTTTATCGCTGATGGCGATATATTTGAAACGCCAACGCAAGTTGTGCAGGCGTTTGTGCAAGGGCGACGCGTTGACTTGGAAAGTCGCCATACGCAGTTGTATCGCAAGTATCGTGAAAAATACTTGCGATCTCCGAACAACTAATTCATCCGATCGATTTCATTGCGACTTACAAGTGATTGGTACGCGAGCAGAACCATGTAGCGATACTCGCTACATGGTTCTTTTTTTTACTGAGCTTACTCGATCTCAAAAATTCCTTCGATCTCTACCGCAATTCCTGTGGGTAGTGAGTTGGTTCCCAAGGCGCTGCGTGTACCGATGCCTCGGTCGCTTCCCCATAGATCGACGAACAATTGCGAGCAGCCGTTGATGACAGCGGGCTGCTGATCAAACTCGTCGGTGCTGCGAACCAAGGCGAGCAATTTGATGACGCGGCGAACACGATCGAGCGAGCCGAGGTTTGCTTTCAGCGTGGCGAGCATGGCTAGTCCGGTTTGACGAGCAGCAGCTTGGCCCTGTTCCAGATTCATGTCGGCACCGAGTCGTCCGGTGATCAAGGTACCATCAGATTTGAGCGGTCCATGACCAGAGAGATGGGCGAGATTGCCAACCAGCAACATCGGTTTGTAAAGACCAACGGGCTTGGGTGCAGGGGGCAAGGTAAGTCCAAGGGTGATCAGCTTCTCTTCAGCCGACATGGAATGATCTCCTAAATGAGTTTTGGATTCAGAATTGTTATTTGCAAAAAACGACGGCTTCGGATCGAGTGCAAATGGTGTTATTTGAGCAATGTCTAACGGAGGCTTTATGCAACAACCGCTCTTCGTTGTAATCAGTTCTCGATCGCAATTTCACAGCGGCCATCGATCGCCGCCGTAGCCACTGATGATAGATAGTGTTTGATAGGCTGACGAGAGGGGAACGATACAGACGGATGCCTAGCTATGCGTTACTTCGGATTTTTATAGACTTCGCTGGGCTGGACCAAACGTGGCTCGGTAATTTCCGTTCCGTGTGGTTGCCATTGGCGGAAAAAGCAACTGCGATATCCCTCGTGGCAGGCGGCTCCCTGTTGTTCGACTTTTAGCAAGATCGTATCGGCATCGCAGTCGACATGAATCGAGACAACCCGTTGGCGATGGCCGCTTTCCTCACCCTTACGCCATAACTTCCCTCGACTGCGACTGTAGTATGTTGCCCAGCCAGTCTGGCATGTTTCTTCGAAGGCTTCGCGATTCATCCACGCCATCATCAGGACTGTAAGCGTCTGCGAATCTTGTGCAATTGCCGGCAATAGTCCACCACCTTTGGCGAAGTCTGGGATTGAACTGTCAGGTGATGATGCGGAGTTTGACATAGATGAAGATTTCCAGCGAACTACAAAAACTAAAAATTTACATTCCAAATCAGCAAGCGAATTCAAGTTTCGCTTGTTGTACCGACCCACTGGGTGTCGTTACGGGGGAATAACCAATCATTCCTTACGGCAAGTCGCTTTGTCGTTGTAGATACGACGGCCCGAGTTCTCACGAGACATGTCATTGGGAGGTTCTTCAACCAAACTATCATATGGTACTTGTTTACTTGGATGAAGGGTGATGGTTTTAGCGACATTAAGGAGAAGAAGGAAAAAGGAGGGGACTGCTGGTGCAGTGAATGGGCAATAACAAATCGAAACGATCGGTTTAAAGCGGCTGTGTCGATATTGTGCGAAATAGGATTGAGGCCCGCGAGATTGTCACAAACGTCGTTTTATATTCGCCGTAAAAAAGTAGGGGCTGGCGTGCCGATGGACGGGAAAGTTGTGAAAAGGTCTCTGTCGTTTGACCGCAACTTGTCCCCATCGGAAGCAAAACATCGTGAGCCAAGAATCGATCAGCGTAGTACTGCCCCTCAAAGACGCTCAAACCTGGCTGCTCCGAGAGACGGAAAAGTTATTGGAATGCCTAGCGGATTTTGTGGTTCCATTCGAAGTTATTCTGATTGATAACGGGTCAACCGATTATACCGCTGAGGTCATTGATGATCTCAGGCGGTCTTATCCGCAAGTCAGGGGTTTGAGGATGCAGAATCCATGCAACGCTTCTGAAGCGGTTCAAAAAGGTGTTTCACAGGCGGCTGGTGAGCTGATTTTTGTACAGGAGTTGAGCGAACCGATTCGGATTTCGGACCTGATGAAATTATGGGCCCTGCGAACTGACAAGTCTTTAGTGATGGCACGAGCCCAGACCAGCGCTCGTCGCGTTGATGAGCAGTGGGTTCAGCGTTTGATGCAATGGGGCAAGAAGATTTCTGAGACTTGGGGGGAATCTCCCAATCGATATTCAGGACTGCAAATGCTGCGTCGTAGCGGAATCAAAGCTTTGGGACGCCAAATTCCCAATGGCCAACTCGAAATGGCTCATTTCTCCCACCAAAGCATTGCCCCCCCGAAGTATGTCGAGACCACGGGTCGCAAAACGTCTCGGCTTATGAGCCGAACCTAACCTCTTCCTTTGCTGCTTAAGTGAAACTGATACAGCGATCTGATGAACCTGTTTTGTTTGGGTACTAATTTGCCCTATTTGACCAGTTGTCGTTCATAAAGGTTTTGGGCTGGCATTGATCTTTCGGCTTGTCGCCATCCTTTGAGTACTTTGGTCCGAGAGTTGCGGGTCTCAAGAGAGACTACTTGAAACAAAGGTCTGGGGATTTAATTGATTTTTTTTGGATTTCTGAGTCAAAGTGAAACCGCTGTTCGCTATATTTTTAGGTAAGTGAGTGCTGGTTCTTGATGAGGCCAGTATTTCACATATCTTTGCAGTCGAGGGCTCGCTGCATGTGGTGCCGGGTCGCACGGGATGTGCGATTTCGAAACAAGTTTGGTTTGGCTCATGAGATCGAATCGGGAAGCCAGGGAACTGTTTCTTGTAGTCGGAATTTTTTCCTAGACACCACGTCAAAACAGTATCGAACTGTCCCTTTGCAGCCAATCGAGGTCTCGCCATGTCTATCGTGCCCTACACAGGTGGCTCTTTTATTCCGTCTGTCGTCACTTCACGTTCCAGCGCAGAGACGAAGTTAGAAGCGCGTGGTGAAAGTGCGAAGTCTGTCGGTAGTGAGATTGCCGATGGACTTGTGGAAGTTCGCATCGAAAAGATTACTGCGGAGAGCGATGGCAGCGCGAAGCCGATACTCCATCGCATCGCGGAAGTTCGCGCCGAGCAGGGAGTGTCGTTACGCTCGATTTCGCGTCGTACAGGAATTGAAGTGCGAAAGCTGAAGCAGCAAGAAGATCCTCATTACAATCTTTCAATTGCTGAGCTATTGGTATGGCAACGAGCGTTGGATGTTCCTCTCTCGGATCTACTGATCGATAGCACAAGCAAGCTCTCACAGCCAGTGCAACAGCGAGCGCAGTTAGTGAAGATTATGAAGACCGTAGCGGCGATAGCTGAGGTTGCAACGACGCCGCGAATCTCACGTATGGTGATGATGCTTCGTGAACAGCTTTTAGAGCTCATGCCCGAACTGAAGGAGGTGAGTGCTTGGCCCAATTACGGACAACGCCGTGCACCTAATCAAGTAGGGAAGATTGGCGAGTCCCCGATCATCACAAGCCAATTAGGTTTGGATAGCAGCGGAGAATAGTTGGGTCGCCAGGCCTGCTTTGCTGATTGACTTTCAGTTTTGGATTAAGGCCTTTGCTTGCACGAAAAGCTTGGTTCGAGAGTTACGCGCCGCTTGTCAATGGTCTGTTTGGAAACGTGGTACGGGACTTCCTTTTGTTGCATCTATCCGTCAGTTAGCAGGCGAGCGTAACAGGGTTACAAGTCTTGCCTGTTAGCACGTGGCGGGTTTTTACATCGACCTCATCGCATCGTGGCTCTTGCTTAGGGCATCGGTCAAGATTTGCCGTTCGTTCTCCATCGATCGCTTTTAAGCCTTGTCGATTCAGTCGATTTGCGACGTCTCGGTTCAGCAATCAGAGTTAACCTGCTCATCGATTTTTCTCTGCAACTCTTGCAAGCTCTATATTCGAGCTCCTGAATTTTAAAAACTGGCGGAAACCGCTGGTTTGATCGATTTCTCTAGTCCTGTACGGTGCGATTTCTTTTCCCATCAGGGGATTTTCAGGGCGTTTTGTTGGTGCAAAACAGAGATCGGGGTGTGGCTGGTCGGTTGGCTATATTATTCCGATGGCAGCGCAAAGCGAACCGTTAAATCAATTTTTTCGTAACATCTAGCAGTCCCGATCGATGGGGGGTATTTGTCCGGCCAGCATTGCCTCCGAGGGGAACGAGATTAGATCCATCCAATAGAATTTATCTGTGTCAATAAAGGGGATTTCTATGATTCACAGGGGAAAGCTTAGTACATTTCTCGCCGTGGGCGGTTGCTTGGCCGTCAGCGGCTTGTTTGTCGGAATAACAAAGTTCGGGGGTGGCTCCGGTACGAGTCAGCTTTATGCCCAGCAAACGGTTTCCGCCGAACTGGCGAAACGCGAACTCGCCAGGGCCGATGAACTGTCAGGTGCCTTTCGCAAAGTGGCTAAAGCTCTCAAGCCATCCGTTGTGAGCATTACTGCCACCAAGAAAGTTGGTGGTGGTCTGCGCGGAGGTTTAAATCAGGGATTGCCTCCCGGTATTCCAGAAGAGTTCCGAAGATTCTTTGGGGAAGAGTTCGAACAGTTCGGAGCTCCTCAGCCGAAGGGGCGTCCACGGCAGATGCAGCCCCAAGAAGATGATATGCAAGATCAGGAGGTTCCCGCTGGTCTTGGTTCTGGTGTCATCATAAGTGCCGATGGATACATCCTTACCAACAATCATGTGATCGCACAGGCTGACGGTTTGAAGGTAACCTTTAGCGATGGACGTGAAATGGATGTTGAAAAGGTCGTTGGAGCGGATGAGAAAATCGATCTTGCTGTGCTCAAGGTTAATGCTTCTGGTTTAGCCCCAGCAAGTCTTGGTGATTCCGATGCGATGGAGGTGGGTGATTGGGTCGTTGCGATTGGCAGTCCATTTGGGTTGGCTCAAACAGTGACTCAAGGCATTGTCAGCGCGACCAACCGCAGTGATATGCAGATCACCAGTTACGATGATTTCATCCAGACCGATGCTGCCATCAATCCTGGTAACAGCGGTGGACCTCTGTTGAATTTGAGTGGTGAAGTGATTGGGATCAATACGGCAATTGCGTCACGTAGCGGTTCCTACAATGGCATTGGATTTGCGATCCCAAGCAACAAGGTTCGTCGAGTCGCGGAGAGTTTGATTCGCAATGGTCGAATGATTCGAGGCTTTGTGGGATTGTCGCTGGCTCCGCTGGATCGCGAACGACTGGAGAAGGAAAAATTGCCAACGGATTTACGTGGAGTGATGATTGACGATGTTTACCCAGAAGGTCCTGCTGCCAAAGCTGGTCTTCAGAAGAGTGACGTGGTGACCAGCATCGACAACAAAGATGTTGATTCGGTACCTGCGCTTCGCCACTACATTGCAGACTTGTCGCCTGGAGCTACGGTGGAGTTCCACATTTTGCGTGGAGGTAAAAAAGAAGAAATCAAGGTGACCGTGGAAGAACAGACCGACGACAAGTTATTGGCAATGGGAAGTGGCGGAATTCAATTGCCGGGTTTACAGCTAGAGCCAAGTTCACCGGAGCTTGCGGCCGAATATAATCTGCCGGAAAACGCTAAGGGGCTTGTCGTAACTGGAATCGCTTCCAATGGTCCCTTTGGCAGCCTTTTATCACTGGGCGATTTGATCGTCAGTGTGAATGGCAAGCCCGTAGGTAAGGTTGCCGACATGGCGGTTGCTTTACGGCAGGGGCGTTCGCTGAAGATGGAGGTGATGAATCAGGAAGGTCGCCGAGTTGTCGAATTGCGAATCGGCAATTAAAGAGATCCGTCGGCGAAACCGGAAGTAGCGGAATAAAGAAGAATTGAATCTTCAATCTCTCCCTCTCCACTTCGCGACATGATCAATGCTTCAAGCTTAGGAAGAGTCTCGGCCAGTTGAACTCCAGTTCGCTGGCCGAGAACGCTTAGGGCCGTCGCTGCGGCATCTGCATCGGTTGCATTTTCTGCAAGCGCACTAACGGAGATGGGCCCTACCACACCCATCCCTGTCTTTGGATCCAAGATATGACTGCGGCGTTTTCCATCGATCATGATGAACTGCCATAAGTCGCCAGAGGTTGCGATCGCTGCATTGCGTATTTGGATTCGTCGCAAGGGAGGATCGTTTTTCCCAAGTGCTGCGATTTCTATTTTCCAGCCTGTTCGATTGGGAGGAGGGTCTCCGCAACGTAAATCGCCTCCTGCGTTGACCATGCAGCTGGTGTGAGAGCGTTGAATCAAAACGTCAAAGGCGCGATCGACGATGTAGCCTTTGGCAATAGCTCCCAAGTCGATTCGCAGGCCGGCTTGATCGAGTCGAACTTTCTTTGCGGAGGCATCGAGCTGAACATGTCGCCAACCGCTGGACTGGAGAGCTTCCTGAATTTCTTCCGAAGTAGGGATTTGACCTAAGCGACGAGATTTCCTCCAAAGTTTGGTGAGTGAACCGACACTAGCGTCGAACGCGCCGTGGCTGAGTTTATTCCAGCGATCGGCTGCCTCTAAAACGTCCCATAATTCTTGCGATACGGCGACCCACTTTCCGGAGCCTGCGGTTTGATTAAGTCGCGATAGTTCACTGTCCTCATCGTAGTCGCTGAGGATAGAAACGAGCCGTTCGGTCTCGACCTGCGCCATTTTCAGCGACTCCGATACGTAGGAATCTTGGGTTCCATAAGCCTGTAAAATAACCGTGGTTCCCATGCAAGGAAATTCTAACTCAAAGCCTTCCGCGGCTTCTGCTTGGGGGGGAGTTGTGGCGAGATTGGCTCCCTCTTTTTGGAAAGCCTGGATCGCCTCAGAGGAGGAAAAGAAGAGAAAAAACAGCAAAGCAGCGGTTAGGAATCGCAGGCTACGAGGCTTTGGCAGGGCCGACATGTGCAAAATCTTTCGTCAAACGTGAATAACTCTTGCAAAAAAGGGCTAGTGCCTATCCCAGACTGGGAATTGCAAAACTCTCGCAATTCAGTCATTGTATTTGGAGGCAAGTGTCATCGTAACACTACTATTTTTTTACCGCCTTGAAAGTTGAATCATTAATGTTCGGGATTGAGATGACTGTCGTTCGCAAGTGGGCTCTCCGGTTTTTGGGAGCCTCAATGATCCTTGGTCAAATCGTATGGCCGCAGGCGTGGGCTGAAGAGCCTCCGGCGGTCGAAGTTGCTGATGCCGATGCAAAATCGGAAGGGGAGATGAAACCCTACAAGGAAGTAATCCAAGACTCGGACGTTAAGATTGAAATGCTGCCGATCAAAGGTGGCAAGTACTTGATGGGCAGCAGCGACAGCGAAGCGGGCCGGGTTGCTGATGAAGGTCCACAACGTGAAGTTGAAGTTGGTCCGTTTTGGATGGCTAAGTTTGAAATCACTTGGGACGCTTACGACATTTGGATGTCCGACCTCGATGTGTTTCGTCGTCAAGTCGAGAAACGCGAAGCAACTCCGCGCGATAAGATGGCTGATGCATTTCAATTGAGCCAGCCGACAAAGCCGTACACGGATATGACATTCGGTATGGGTAAGAGAGGCTATCCGGCAATTTGTATGACGCAGCATGCTGCTCGAACATTTTGCAATTGGTTATCGGCTAAGACGGGCAGGTATTATCGGTTGCCGACCGAAGCTGAATGGGAATATGCATGTCGCGCCGGTACTACAACGGCTTACTCGTTCGGTGATGATCCTGCAGAACTCGATGAGTACGCTTGGTACTCGGAGAACTCCGAAGATGGCTATCACAAGGTTGGCAAGAAGAAGCCGAATCCTTGGGGACTTTACGATATGCACGGCAATGTCGCTGAATGGGTTTTGGACCAGCACACGCCAGATGGTTATCCCGAAGCTGCTGAGAAGCCTTTGCGTGATCCTCTCCTAGCTCCCCTCACGTTGTATCCTCGAGTGGTGCGTGGTGGTGGATGGGATAAGGATGCTGAACAATTACGAAGCGCTTCTCGCGAAGGCTCGACCGAAGACTGGATCGCCCAGGACCCCCAAGAGCCTGTTAGTATTTGGTATCTTACCGATGCGTTGCACGTTGGTTTCCGAGTAGTTCGTCCGTTAACAACGCCGAGCGAAGAAGAAATCAAAGAAAAATGGGGCAAGAACGAACCGGTTCAGGTCGATCGTCCGAAGCCCAAAGAAGATCACTAATTTTTTCCCTCCCTTGTTCTCTTCCTCTGGCATCCAATTGCGATGCTTTCCTAAGTAAAGGACTTGAAATCATGTCGAATCAATCAAGTAAAAATGATTTAGACCGGCGTTCCTTCATTCGCGATACCGGCGCGATTGCTGCTGCGACCACCTTGGTTGCCGGGGCGCGGACGGCAGTGCATGCAGCTGAAGACAATACGCTGCAGATTGCACTAGTAGGTTGCGGTGGCCGTGGTACGGGGGCAGGTTCCAATGCATTGTCGGTTAGCAATGGTCCATTGAAGATGGTTGCCATGGCTGATGTTTTCGATTTCAAACTCAAGAGCAGCTACGATGCTTTGAAGGGGCAACATGCGGCCTTGGTCGACGTGCCTGAAGATCGCAAATTTATCGGCTTTGATGGCTATAAAAAAGCGATGGACTGTTTGAAGCCGGGTGATATCGTGATTCTCGCAACGCCACCTGCGTTCCGCTGGGTGATGTTCAAGTACGCGATCGAGAAGGGCTTGAACGTCTTCATGGAAAAGCCAGTGACGGTCGATGGTCCGACGAGCCGACGAATGCTCGAATTGGCCAAGCTATCTCAAGAGAAGAATTTGAAAGTAGCAGTTGGTTTGATGTGCCGTCACTGCTCGGCTCGTCAGGAATTGCATGATCGTATCCAAGATGGCCAGATCGGCGATATTCTCTTGATGAGAGCTTATCGTATGGCTGGCCCAACCGGTTCTGCGGCGACTGAGAAGAAGCCAGCGAACATGAGCGAGTTGATGTACCAGATCAATCGTTTCCACGGGTTCTTGTGGGCAAGCGGTGGTGGCTTCAGCGACTTCTTGATCCACAACATCGATGAGTGCTGCTGGATGAAAGAAGCTTGGCCGGTTGAAGCAAAGGCTTCCGGCGGACGTCACTATCGAAACAACTACGTCGATCAAAACTTCGACACCTACTCGGTCGAATACACATTTGCCGATGGCACCAAGATGGACTTGCAAGGTCGAACGATTCCAGGCTGCCATGACGAGTTCGCAAGTTATGCCCATGGAACCAAAGGTTCCGCAGTGATCTCGACCGCTGCTCATACACCAGCTCGCTGCCGTATCTATAGCAGCCAGAAGATGACTAGCAAGAATTTGGTGTGGGAATATGGTCCTAACGAACCTAATCCCTATCAGGAAGAATGGAACCATTTGATCGCTGCGATCCGTGAGAACAAGCCATATAACGAAGTAGAGCGTGGAGTGATCGCCAGCGTTGTGACTTCGATGGGCCGTATGGCTGCTCATACGGGTCAAGTTATTACCTATGATGATATGTTGAACTGTGAGCATGAATTTGCTCCTGGACTGGAGCAATTAACGATGGACAGTCCAGCTCCCGTTCAGGCTGATGCGGATGGCAAGTATCCAGTGCCTCAGCCTGGTTTGGTGACGACCCGCGAATATTAAAATAAGGTATTAAAAACCAGTGATTTTGCTGGTTTGGTAGATCTTCTTTTATTCAATTGGACTCGGCCCGTGATGTTTCACGGGTCGAGTTTTTTTCTGGCATGGCATCGTTCAGTGGAGCTCGTTAAACTGGCGTGCAGTTTTGCTGGCAAGTGAGGATAAAAGCCATCGAGGTTTGTCTCTTTGCTAGACTGCGTTAGACGCTAACAGGTCTTCCAATCATTCGCTCTTCGGGAAACAAATATGTCCAGAGGCCAGACATTCAACGACGTGACTAAAACGATCGGCAATACGCCGATGATTCGTATCAATCGCTTGGTTCCAGCCGGTCAGGCAACCGTGTTTGCCAAGTGTGAGTTTTTTCAGCCACTCAATAGTGTCAAGGATCGAATTGGGGTGGCGATGATTGAAGCGGGTGAGCGTGACGGTAAGCTCAAGCCCACAACCCACGTGATCGAACCGACCAGTGGTAACACCGGTATTGCGTTGGCTTTCGTGTGCGCATCGAAAGGTTATCGCCTCACTTTGACCATGCCCGAATCGATGTCCGTGGAGCGACGAGCATTGCTGCGTGGCCTGGGGGCGAATCTCGTTTTAACTCCTGCAGCCGAAGGAATGAAGGGAGCCATCGCCCGGGCTCATGAATTAGTGCAGTTGGATCCGGATGGCTGGATGCCTCAGCAATTTGAAAATCCAGCGAACCCCGCCATTCATGAAGCGACAACGGGTCCAGAGATCTGGGAGGATAGTGGTCGTAACATCGATGCAATTGTAGCGGGCGTTGGTACTGGCGGTACGATCACAGGAGTCGGGCGGTACCTTAAGAAACAAAATCCTAACTTCAAAGTGATTGCGGTTGAGCCAAAACATAGTCCAGTTATCAGCGGTGGACAGCCAGGCCGACATCGTATTCAAGGTATCGGAGCAGGTTTTGTTCCTAAGAACCTCGACACTTCCATCATCGATGAAGTGATCACAGTGGATGACGAAGATGCTTTCGCTTGGGGCCGAAGATTGGCCAAGGAAGAAGGGATCATGGCAGGGATCAGCAGCGGTGCCAACATGTGGGCCGCAGCTCAAGTTGCCGCGCGACCCGAGTTTAAAGGAAAACGCATCGTCACCATCATGTGCAGTTTAGGTGAGCGATACTTGTCGACGCCATTGTTCGGCGACCTGGGAACTTAGTTGTAGAGTTTGTCGTCAAGCAATCGAGTTTGAAAAAAGCTTGAATGGTAGCCGCTGAAAGACAACTTCGCTGAATTGTTTGATCAGATAAAGCGATAGGCCGCTGAGGATGTTTTCTCAGCGGCCTTTTGCATTTCATTTCGCGTTGTGAGTCGTTATCGAGCAGAAAGACAGCTCTTTTGTTGATAAGCTCTGATAGGTTTCTAATTCGGCAATTTATCGGGCTGATGGTAGCGGTGCTTCTCTACAATTGTCTGTTGTAGTGAACTAAGAAGCGTCTCTCGTCCGTGCGCGGCCCATCGGTTTTAGCCTAAAGGACGCCTGGGAAAGTTGCGTGGAAAGGGTGGTTGTTCGGCAGGTGGAGGAATCAGACCGGTTTCTTCTGACCAAGTGGCTCGTTCAATAGCAGAAGCGTAATACCTTAGCCAAGTTTCTGTATCGTTATCGTCCAGGCAATGCCAATGCAGGTAGTTTCTAGGAAGATCGATCTTCTTTTCAAACGACGGCAAGATGTCTCTGCAAATCAAACAATAAAGTTGGCGATCCGACAGATGGTCGGTAAAGTCCAAAATGATTCGTTGCTCATAGAGCTTCTGCTGGGTTTCATGCAGGATTTGACTGAGTTGCGTATCTTCCATCGAATCGGGATGGGGAAGTTTCAGCTCGGGCGTGAACCACTGACTGATTGGAAGCATCGGTGCCCGTTCCCATGCAAGCATGGAAGCGAGAAATTCATTCTCTGCTGCTAAGCTCATCCGCTTGGTCTGAAGCAGGTCGAACGATTCATCGATAAAGGGCTCTAGTTCATCTCGAAGTCTTGCATTGACCAACAACAAGTCGACTTCGTCGGAGCTCGGTGTATTCCAGGAAGAAGTGCTCACGGTAGCCTGTCCATCCGCTTGGAGAAGATTGCTCGTAGCAACGTGCCACGACTTCTCTGACTTTATCCGGAAAGCAAAAATCAACAACAAGGACTTTAGGAATTAGTCTTCGGTTGTTGAAAAAACTCAGATGGATTTCCATTCAAATCGAATAACCGTCAGCGATTAACTAGAGGTTCTATTTTTCCTTGTCGGCAAAGTTTGTTTCGCTACGGAATCCATTTTCAATACTGCGAATCTTTTCCAAGCGACGTTGATGTCGGCCGTTTTCGAACTCGGTTTGGAGCCAGATACGAACCAGATCTCCTACGGGTCTATCTCCGAAGAGGTCTCCCGGCAGACAGAGAACGTTGACGTCGTTATGGCGACGGCAGAGTTCTGCCATCACTTCGTCATAACAGGTAGCAGCTCGGACTCCAGGGAATTTATTCGCAGTGATCGCCATCCCGATACCAGTTCCGCAAATGAGGATGCCGCGATCAGCCTCTTGCGAGGAAACGGCTTTGCTGACGAGCGATGCGAAATCAGGGTAGTCCACGCTTTGATCGCTGTGTGTCCCAAAATCGGTAACTTGATGACCAGCCGCCGACAATAGCTGCGAAAGTTTGGCCTTGATATGTACTCCACGATGATCACTTCCAATAGCGATGCGCATATCACTGGGTCTCTATCGGTGGAAAAAGTACTAGTCCAAATAGGGAGGACAAAACAATTCGTTATCGATCTACCAAGACGTAGCCTGCAATGAACCAAACCGAAGGGGGCAATCCGCTAAGAGCAAAGTAGTCGTCGATTCGGTTGCTTATAGAAGCTAACCACTTTGTGATTCTTTGTTAATACCACCGGGTTTGTTAATCCCATTGAGGGAGAAGGCTTTCGTCGAGATTTGTCATCAACTCTTCGAGAAAGTGTTCGATTTCAGCAGCTGCAGCCAGGTAAACCTGTTGTGAACCGCCGAATGGGTCAGCGACGTCTCGGCCACTGGAGCTGAGTGGATAAACCTTGCCACCATACTGTGGCCATTTTCCGAGAAGGGCTTGGCGATGATTTTGGGTCATGGTTAGCACAAGGTCTGCTGCATGCAATAGATCGCCATTGATCGGCTTGCTGCAATGCGACGAAAGATCAAGGCCGCGCGTCTTCATGGCTTGTACTGCCTCAACCGAAGCTGAGCCACCATGCGATGCATTAGTGCCTGCGGAGATCGCAATTGCGGCGGGTTGATTCTCAACAAAAAAATTGCGGAATCGATCTTCGAGTTTTTGCTGTAGTAAGGCTTCAGCCATGGGGCTGCGGCAAGTATTTCCAGTGCATACAAGCAGGATGATCAAGCGGGTGATTTTGTGGATTTCTTCGCGTTTTACGGCTCCTTCGCGGAGCAAGCGGCAATGATTGTTCGCGACAGCGAGCACGGTTGCGGGCAATTGAAAATGAGTAGGACCATCATCGACAATGAGTCCTGCAAAACGTCCAACGGTCGAAGCGGCAGTTTTGCCATCCACGGCCCATCCGCTTTCTCCTTGTCGGATTTCTCCGGTCAGCAGTGGCCCAGGACAGAGTCGCAAAACTTCGGTGACAGCTGGGTGAGCAGCAACACGAAATCTAGCTTCATGATCTTTTGAGGTGATCATTTCTCGAAGCGAGACAGGAAACTGCCGCATCAAGCTGTCGCTATGTTCGAGAGAAATTTGCAATACCAGTGGGCCAGGCCAAGCACGCGAGGAAACACGTTCCATAACCGGCGAAAGTTTCGGTTCGTAGTCGCGTAGTTCAGGTGCAGCCCGCAAGAGCAGTGTGGGTTCAGACACTAACCGTTGCTGGGAGATTTGCAACAATTTCTCCACTGCGATCGGATGCAAAGCGCTGCAAGCCAGCAGATACGTAGTCTCTGTTGGCAAGATCACCAATTGCCCTTCGGCGACCGACTGGACAGCCATGTGGACTAAGTCCCGATGATCTTGGGCAGATTTCCAATCGATACTGTAAGCCATTACCGCCTGCACAAAATGAGTGAAATGAATGCTACGAATTCGGTCGTCGCAGATTGCCTCATGAAGTCATTTCAAAACTATTTCTTGGATCTTCTACGCTGCGGCAGCCCACTTGGACGCTTCAACTATACTAGGGGATGGAACGATTGGGATCAACGACCATATGATCGTGGAGCTGGAGAAGCGGGGCGTGTCAAAACGTTATTATCACGGCCAATCATCGAAGAAGCGTTAAGATTGGCCAATCATTGAAAACTGTTTCCAAAAAGCGATGATTCGAAAGAAATCTAAATGGCGAACCGCTAGAATTGAGTACGTTCCAAGTGATTTACACGTTCTTGGACAACAGCAGGGTGTTTTAGATCGGCATTATTGATCTCGATTTCAGGGAATCCTCAGGGCATGCGGAATCACTACCTCAGGCGTGATTGGTTGCGACTGCAGCTAGGGGTGGGCCTTGCTGCGGTATGGGCAGGTGGGGTTTCTGGCTGCAATGAATCGACGGCGATTCAGGAGCAGAAAGATATTTTTGGGAAAAGGGGATTGAGCGACGGAAAGTTTCATAAGCCGCGCGCGATCGCGGTCAACGGTAACGGTGAAATTTTTGTAGTCGATATGACCGCAAGGATACAGGTTTTTGATTCGGCCGGAAATTTTTTGAGAGGTTGGTCGACGCCGACCAGCGAGCAGGGAAGACCGACCGGTTTAAGTATCGATCGGCGAGGTCGATTAATGGTGGCCGATACCCATTACTTCCGCGTTTTGTTTTATTCTCCCGATGGCGAGCTCGACGAGTCGGCAACGATCGGCGGAACGCATGGAACGGCGCCCGGTGAGTTTGGTTTTGTGACCGATGTGATCGAGGATAAGGAAGGAAACTTCTATGTTTCCGAGTACGGCGTCTCCGATCGGATTCAAAAGTTTTCTCCCCAGGGGAACTTTATTTGCCAGTGGGGAGGACACGGAGAGGGGCCGGGCTTTTTCCAGCGTCCGCAATGTATGGGAATCGATTCCCAGGGACGAATTTGGGTCAGCGACGCCTGCAACCATCGACTCCAGGTTTTTGCCAGCCAGGGAGATAAGGTCGAGTTGGTGTCAATTTATGGGGGGCAGGGGAAGGAGTTCGGGAAGTTTCAATATCCTTACGGATTGGTGATTGACGACGAGGATGGCGTTTGGATTAGTGAATTTGGGGGGCATCGCATTCAGAAACTGGATCGCGAGGGAAATCCCATTCTTTCATGGGGAAAGCCAGGCCGGCTTCCGGGGGAATTGTTCAATCCATGGGCGATTTCTATCCTTCCGGATGGGCAACTTTTAGTGGTTGATAGTGGAAATCACAGGGTACAGAGAGTCCGTTTATAGGGTGCGTGGTTGGTGGAATCTCCCTAAACCTCCCATTTTGTGGCAAGTTCGTTGACATTCGAAATCCTCCGTAACTATACTCGACAGAGTCCTTCCAATAGCCGATGGGCCATTGGTTTCTATTCACGCTTTTCCAGGGTATTCTCGTCATGACGTTGCTTGGCAAGGTCTTTATCGGAGCCATGCTGATTCTCAGCGTGCTGTTTTTCGGTTTGGCTGCTGCTGTGAATGCGACCCATAATAATTGGCGCGACGCAGTCACCGACCCAAAAACTGGTTTTAGAGTCAAGCTGCAAGAGACCGAGAGCGTGAACACACAGCTTCGCGCCGAGGTGGAAGCAAAGCAGAACGAGCTAGCTAAAGAGCAGGCCGCTCGACGTGCCGCTTTATCTGCCCTGCAGACTCAGTTCTCGGAAGCGCGTGATGAGCTATCCAAGAAAGACAAGCAATTGTCTGACTTGCAAGCAGCCCATTCGGAACTCGCTGCAACTGAACGATCTACTCAAGAGACGTTGGCTCGTTTGACCAAGGAAGCAGAGCAGCTTCGCGGATTGATCACTACAACTCGACAGGATCGAGATTCGCAGTTTACCAAAGTGGTTCAATTGACCGATTCGGTCGCCAGCTTACAAGGTGAGTTGCAAGCTCTATCGGAGCGTCGAGAGCAGTTGCTCGGTCAGGTTACTATGATGAAAAGTCAGTTAGACATCTTGGGGGTCAATCCAGAAACTCCTCTCGATGCAGCACCTGAAGTCAAAGGTGAGATTACCGTTGTTGGCAAGAGTGGTCTAGTTGAGATTTCCTTGGGAGCTGACGACGGAATGCGTCAAGGCATCGAGTTGGATGTGACTCGCGGCAGTCAGTACATCGGACGCATCAAGGTACGCAGCGTAGGACCTGATAAGGCGGTCTGCGAAATTATCGAAAGCTATCGAAAAGGATCGATTCAACCTGGCGACTTAGTGGATTCGAAGTTGGGTTAGTCGTGACGGATTGTTGTTATCGGTAGTTGCGTGATTTGTGTAACGCAACGAACAGACATTTCTCTCAATGCTTTATTACTTGGTACCGTATGAACAAGCCGTCCGTTCCAAAGCAACCCATGAGTGTATATACGGTGATGCTCATCATCTCCACACTTCTCATGTTGGCTGCATGCGTCATGATGTTTGTCGAGTTGTATCGATACGGAAGTCCCTGGGACAAGGCAGGAGCCGCACCAAGAGCTTTTGTAGAAAAAGCTGTTACTCATCTTGCGCTGAATGATGATCAAGATTCAATGGATCGTTTTGGATAGATCAATCAAATATTTTCTGCTTTTCATCCAAGTTGAAGACAGCTTTAGAAACGCAATCTTGAAACGGTCGGTTCGCCGACCGTTTTTTATTGCGCATTTGATCCTCTATTTGTCGTCATGAAGTTCCTTCTTAAGCTACTAAGCTTCAGTTCAACGTGATCAATCTCTTAGATGAATTGAATAGATTGCTCACCTGAAATCTCGTAGCAAGCTGGGAATGACGATTAACTGTTTGAACGCTTTTCCCACGTCCTTTTGCTCAATAAAAAACAAATGATAAATTGTCGATTCGTCTTTCCTGATCGTAAAAGCTGATGAAGTGTTAAGCTGCTATGATTCTATCTTCATGATGTCATGCATTGTCTGTGAAAAGTAGCAGTGATGAATGACTGACTCGCTTGCAATCTAGATAATGGATCCTCGTTACCCGGTTAATATTGGCAAGCTTGAGTCTGTTGAGGATGAATTCTGTTTAAAGTGTCCATCGGATAAATACTCAATAGTCGTTTTAGCGAGCAGTGCCGTCGGGTAAGTCAGTGAGTTTTAGTGGCGCGGCTTTTTTCGAGTTTAACGACTTTGCCACTTATTCAATGATTCGTCCAGGTTAGGGGGGGGCGATTTGGGAGTGTTTTTTTAATGGAGTTTAAGGGAAGCGAGGAAAATAGCCTAAATTTTTACTAGAGTTCACTTCTTTCAGCTTGTCATCTAAGGAAAGATATCGCTTTAAGTTTGATGGATTGTGGCTATTGTCACCGTCAATTGTAAATCCGAGTAACAATGGAAGTCCATTTGATTCGATCGCAGGTAAAATGCTGTGGCATTTTTCCCGAGCCAACTTCTAGGAAGATCATGCACCGCGGCTATACGCTAGTGGAAGTCGTAGTATGTGTATTGATCATCGCTGTCCTATCCACCTTCGCGATGGTGAGCTTTAAAAATACGGATTCCACGAAGGCCGCTGCTGCAGCACGTATGGCAGCCCAGATCAATAATGTTGCGATGATCTATAAGCAGGAAACTGGAGTATTGCCCAAAGAGCAGTCCGAAGGTGTTGTTCCCCAGGAACTGTCCGAGTATTTTCAGGACGATTTTTTTCAGCGGGAGACGCCGATCGGAGGCGTATGGGATTGGAATGCTGAAGGGAGCGACTCGGGTTCCGAAGGGATCAGCGTTTTCTTTGGAAATGGATACGATGAGAGCTTATTGCAACTTGTCGATAAGTTAGTGGACGACGGTGACTTGAACGGTGGATTCTGTTTTCGAAAAAAAAACGGCCAAGGAGTCTTTCTTCAGTTTTCGCTCGACGACGCGAACTTGAAGAATGCTCAGAATCAGAAACAGCTTGATTTACCTCCTTCAATATCAGATCTGCTCGAAGCAGACCAATTTGGAATGCCGGTACCAATTAACGACGCGAAACTATCAAAGTGATGGACATCCACGATGGTGTACTAAACTTTTCGACCTCAAGCATATCGGATGGCTTAGGTTGAGCAGCCGATGTTCTCATCGCAGTGAGATCACAAGCGATGCTTTCTTGGTTGAGCTTTTAGAAAAAAGAGAGCCGAAACTATTGGTAGCCGATTAGCTGGATAGAAAAAGCTCTCTCCGGATTTGGCCTTAGGTGCCTCGCTTGCCACCGAACCAGTGAATGTGGGCTCGTTCGCAAAAGCGAAGTTCATGATCTCGGCACCATGGAATAAGCCACTGAGAGCGAGTTTCTAGTTCGGGTAACGTCATCCCTTGTGGCATCAGCAAGACGCGTTCACGATCGACGCTTGGTAGCAAGTTCAAGTAATCGAGAACTTCTTCAGCATCTTGCAAGGTATCGATGACGAACTTGAGTTGATATTCGCTGAGTTGTATCAGATCGCTAACGACATCGGGGCGATGCCGTGTCTGTTCATGCTTGGAGTGCCAGTGCCCGGCAATCTCTGAGGAAGGTGTTGAGTTTTTAAGTTTGGGGCTGATCGACATTAAATCGCAGGCCGACGGGCGAAAGATGGTCCCCGCTGTCTCGATCGTGATATGCTTACCCATCGCCCTGAGTTCTGCACAAAGGTCGACGACCTTTTCCCACAGCATCGGTTCGCCGCCGGTCAATACGACATGACGACAGTCCCAAGTGGCCACTCGCTGGAGTATTTCGTCCAGTAGCAGCGTTTCGCCTTCGGGTTTCCAGGAGGTGAACGGAGTATCACAAAACCAACATCGCAGGTTGCAACCCGAGGTGCGAATAAAAACGCTCGGAGTCCCAGTGAGCAATCCTTCACCCTGGATGCTGTGGTAAATCTCGGCAATCCGCAAACCAAGGCCCCTTTTTCAACGCGTTGGATCGTGCCAGAATAGGGCAGAGTTCATAAACCAACCCGGTCCACAGTTTGTATCAAAGTTATTCATTTTTCGGGAGAGGTCTGCGGCGTGTCTAAACCAAATCGGGATCAATTGGAAGTATTCGATAATTCCTACCCAGGTCGAGATTACGAAATCGTGATTCGTTGTCCGGAGTTCACTTCGGTGTGCCCCAAAACGGGCCAGCCCGATTTTGGAGAACTGATATTCACGTACGTACCCGATAAGAAGATCGTAGAACTCAAGAGCCTGAAGCTTTATCTACAAGCGTTTCGCAATGAAGGTATTTTTTACGAAAACGTAACCAACTGTATTCTCGACGACTTTATTGCGATGACGGAACCCAAGTCGGCAACCTTGGTCAGCAATTGGGGGCCACGCGGTGGTATCTCTTCGGTTATCACAGCCAGCTATACCAAGTCAAAATAAAAGGGATGATAAGAAGTTAAAATCGTTTATTTGGAAACTCTTGTAAAAGATATGCACGTTTGTTTCAAAGTATGAATGTTGCAGCGAGTGTTTCCACCGTTATGAACGTCTTCTGTAATTGGTACCGATCCTGAACGAAACGATCACCGAGTAAACTCCTATGACGAAACCAAAAGTTATTTTAAGTGGCTTCAGCGATGAGGCAGCCATCAACAAAACGGCAGTGGAGCAGATGGCTGCTTTTGCGGCGATCGGATTGAAGTACCACTCGCTTCGGTTTATCGACGTGGGGGAAGGAATCAAAAATGTAATGCTTCTCACCAAAGGTGAGATTCAAAAACTGCGAGCCTTGCAAAAGGATTATGGAATATCGGTCTCCTCGATAGGTTCTCCGATCGGTAAAGTTAAGCTTCTCGATGTTGAGGATGGAACCACCAATCGATATGTCCCTTTCAAGCAATACCTAGAGAAAGATGTAAAGAAAGCATGCCAATTAGCGCAAGCTTTCGATACAAAATTGATTCGGGGTTTTTCTTTTTATCACCCCAAGGGAAAGAATCCATCTGACTATTTGCCTCAAGTCATCGATCAACTTGGCAAGATTACAGAGCTTTGCGATTCCGAAGGGGTCATCTTTGGATTGGAAATCGAAGCTAATCTTGTGGGACAGACTGGAAAACTACTTGCAGAAATTCATCGCCAAGTGAAGCATCCGGCCATGATGTTGATCTTTGATGGAGCCAACTTGGTTTGCCAGGGCATGACACCCGATGAGGTTTTTGCGGAATACTTAGCGATGAAGCCTGGACTCGGCTGGGTGCATATCAAGGATTACCGTCACAGCAGCGCATCGCAGCGACTAACGCATATTGACGAAGCATCTTTGAAAAACTTTGTTCCTGCTGATATCGGGGATACTGGTCACGAAGCAATTCTGCGCGACCTAGCGCAGGAACTTCCCAAGTTGGAGAAGAAGCTAGCCAAGCGGGGAGTTCCAGGGGTGTTTTTAGATCTGGAACCTCACGTTAAGGGAGGCGGTCAGTTCGGCGGCTTCAGCGGGCCGGACGGTTTCGGCGTGGCATTGCGAGGTCTCTGCAAAGTACTCGACTACGTCGGAATCGATTATCATTTGCGCAACTTTGACGATATTTTGGCCTCTCGGTCCTAAGTGGGGTCTTTTGGGGGGGCATTAGGGGGTGCAAAGATTGCAATCGGACTCTTCTTGCGATAGTCTGAGAAGTGGTTGTGATTATGAATTCCTTCCTGATGGTACCCGCCATGGATGTCTTAAAAGCCCGCCTTATTCCGGTCTGTTTGATTGCACTTTCCGCACTGCCGGTAAGTTGGTTGAAAGGGGAAGAAACACCCCCAGCTCCGCCGACACCGGCGGAGGCTGTCTCCTTCGAGAGCCAGGTGACTGGCATCGAAGTTTTTCCTGCCGAAGTTTCTCTCAAGGGCCAACTTGATTACCGGCAGTTGATGGTAACAGGCTTGTTGCCACAGGGCTTAACGGTTGACCTGACCCGTGTTTGCCAAATCGAAGCAGGTGGTGGTGCTGTTCGCGTGCTGCCAAGTGGTCGCATCGAACCGGTAAGCAATGGAACTCAGACGCTTACGATTCGTTACGGCGCATTCACCAAACAGATTCCAGTTCAGGTTCAAGAGGCGGAGAATCTGGGAGTTGTTAACTTTCTAAAAGATGTTCAACCCGTGATGGGAAGACTTGGTTGCAATCAGGGAACCTGCCACGGCGCTGCAGATGGTAAGGCTGGATTCAAGTTGTCGCTGCGTGGTTACGATGCGATTGCTGATCACATGAGCTTGGTGGATGACATCGCTGGTCGCCGCATGAATCGCGCAGCGCCAGAACGAAGCTTGATGTTGCTCAAGCCGACAGGTGAAGTGCCTCACGCCGGCGGAGCGTTGATGAAAACAACGGACCGCGGCTACAAGGTTCTTAAAGCTTGGATCGCTGCTGGAGTGCCTTTGGATCTGAATGTCGCACGTGTTGACCGGATCGAAGTATTCCCACAAAACCCAGTGTTGCCAGAGGCCGCGAAGGCTCAGCAAATGGTGGTGCTTGCCCACTATAGCGACGGGACGGTGCGCGATGTTACGGCGGAAGCATTTGTGGAAAGCGGCAACATTGAAGTACTCGCCGCGGAGCCTAATGGAGTTGTCAAATTGCTACGCCGCGGCGAAGCCCCCGTGCTCGTTCGATACGAAGGTCGTTATGTGGCCACAACGTTGACCGTGATGGGAAAGAAGTCCGACACTCCTTGGGTCGATGTACCACAGTACAACTACATTGACCAACTGGTCGATGAAAAGCTAAGGCGTATCCAAGTTGTGCCGAGTGGCTTGTGTACCGATGAGGAATTCATTCGCCGAATCTACCTCGATTTAACCGGTACTGTACCTAATGTTGCAGAAATCGAATCTTTCGTGAAAGATGCTCGTCCATCGCGCGAAAAACGTGATGCCTTGGTGGATCAATTGATCGGTAGCCAAGGATTTATCGAATCGTGGACCAACAAGTGGTCGGATCTCTTACAGGTCAACCGCAAGTTTCTTGGCGAGTCAGGAGCTTCGGCCTTCCGCGCGTGGATCCGTCAGCAGGTTGCTGAAAATCGTCCCTATGATCAGTTTGCCAAAGAGATTCTGCTAGCCAGCGGAAGCAACCTGCAAACACCACCCGCTTCGTATTACAAAATTTTGCGTGATCCGCTGGAATTGATGGAGAACACCACCCACCTATTTTTGGCGATTCGCTTTAACTGCAATCGCTGTCACGACCATCCTTTTGAACGCTGGACTCAAGATCAATACTACGATCTTGCTGCGTTCTTTGCGGACGTAGCGATGAAGGAAGATCCTCGCTTCAGCGGCCAATTTGTCGGTGGTACTGCGGTGATGGGCGCTCAGCCTTTGGTCGAAGTGATTTTTGATCGCCAAGGTGGTCAGGTAAAGAATGAACGAACGGGTAAAGTAGTCGAGCCCAGTTTTCCGTATCAATTCACTGCCTCAGCGGCTGCTTCTGGCAACGGTGAAACACTTCAGTCACTGACACGCCGTCAGAAGCTGGCTGATTGGTTGACCTCAAAAGACAACCCTTACTTTGCGAAGAGTTATGTCAATCGAATTTGGAGTTATATGCTCGGTGTTGGAATCATCGAGCCGGTCGACGACATTCGTGCAGGCAACCCTCCTACGAACCCAGCGCTGTTGGAAGCGCTGACCAAGGACTTTATTGATCATGGGTTCGATACACGGCATCTGATTGCCACAATCTGTAAGTCGCGTAGCTATCAGTTGACGTTGCAAACCAACCCGAGCAATGTCGAAGATACAATCAATTATTCACATGCAATTGCGCGGCGATTGCCAGCTGAAGTGCTTTACGATGCGATTTACAAAGCCACTGGCGCGACAACGCGAATCGGCAATCTACCACCGGGCACTCGCGCAGCCGAACTACCCGATGCTGGTATCAGTCTTCCATTCCTTGATGATTTTGGTCGACCTGTTCGCGAAAGCGCATGCGAATGCGAGCGATCTAGCGGCGTAGTTCTTGGTCCTATTATCAAGCTGGTAAACGGCGATACTGTTGCCGCGGCATTGACTCAGCCCGACTCCGAGTTGAACAAAATGGTCGCTGCAGAAATGGATGATAAAAAATTAATCGACAATGTGTTCCTGCGTTTCTTGGGACGATTGCCAACGGCGCAGGAAGCAACGGTCGCAGTGGAATCCTTGCAAGCTCCAGGCAAAGAATTAGCCGATATGGAAGCAAAGGTTGCTGAATTCGAAAAAAGCGTTCTTCGCGACCGAGTTACGCAGTGGGCTGGTAGCTTAGTGCTTGAGCCAAACTGGGAACCGATCACCTGGACTGATGCGCAATCGACGGCTGGGGCAACTCTTGCTCCACAACCAGATGGTTCGTTCCTCGTCACAGGTAATTTGGCCCTGGATAAGTACATCCTGCGTACCAAGGTTAATAAGCTTTCGGCATTGCGAATCGAAGCGCTAACCGATCCGTCGTTGCCGGCACAAGGACCTGGCCGCGCTACCGATGGAAACTTCGTACTCAATGAGTTTGTGGTAAAAGCCGCTCCGGAAGATCGCCCGAACGAGTTCGTGACCATTCCGTTGGTCGATCCCCAGGCTGACTTCAGCCAAGAAAATTACGATGTGAAGGGAGCTATTGATGGTAACACTGGCAGCGGCTGGGCTATCGCTTCACAGATGGGTAAAAACCATGAAGCGATCTTCTTGTTATCCGAAGCGTTGTCGGGAGATAAGCCATGGATCGTGACTGTGGAATTGGATCAGCAGTTCGGAAGTAAGCAGCACACGCTTGGTAGATTCCGCATTACGCACTCGCAGCAAATCGGTAAGTTCGTGCGGGGATTGGATCAAGCCTTGGTGGCTGCTATCAAGACTCCAGTTGACCAACGAACCGATGAGCATTGGAATTTGCTGAAGACAGCTTACTCTCCTCTAGATCAAGAGTGGCAAAAGATGCAGGAATCGTTGAAGCAGATTCAATTTGAAAGCAGCAATCGCCGAATGGTTGGTGTGCAGGATTTGGCTTGGGCTCTTATCAACAGTCCTGCGTTTTTGTTCAATCGCTAAGTCTCGACTTAGATCTCGGCGGTTTATGCTGCAGAGAGTGTGAGTTCATGTTTTGAGTCTGAAAAATTAACAGCCTCACTTATCTGCAAAGTTAGGTGAGGCTTTTTGTTTGATTTATGGGTAAGGGTTTCAGGATGCGAAGCTTGCCAGTGTTTGCATTGTTTGGGTTACTGTCTTCATGCAGTCTCTTGGCATGTAAGGGAGATGAGGCTTTGCCAGAGAGTAAGCCGGCAGCGATGGTGGTGACGGAGATCGACGGACTCAAGCTCACTCATCCCGCCGGCTTTAAAGTTTCAAAGGTAGCTTCAGCACCTTTAGTAAAATGGCCCATCTGCGCGGATGTCGGTCGCGATGGTCGGCTGTATATCGCGGAGTCATCCGGAAGCAATGCACCCGTTCAGCAACAATTGCAAGAAAAGACGCATCGCATTGTCGTGCTCGAGGATCGCGATCGCGATGGTCGATACGATCATCGACAAGTATTCGCCGAAAAAATGATGTTCCCTGAAGGTATCTTGTGCATCGATCGAGGAGTGTTGGTCTGCGCCCCGCCACAGATTTGGAAATTGCAAGACTTGGATGATGACGGCACAGCCGAGGTGCGCGAAGTGTGGTTTGATGCCAAAACGCTTACCGGATGCGCTAATGATTTACATGGACCCTATCGTGGTCCGGATGGTCTCATCTATTGGTGCAAAGGAGCTTTCGCTGAGCAGACACATCAATTGGCTGATGGCCGCCAACTAGTGACGAAAGCATCCCATATTTTTCGGCGACCGTTGCTTGGAGGTGACTTGGAATCGGTCATGACCGGAGGGATGGACAATCCGGTAGAGGTTGCATTCGATCAGGTTGGAAATGTTTTTTTCACGAGCACTTTTGTCCAACATCCTGCTGGAGGTTTTCGCGATGGCCTCATGCACGCCGTTTATGGAGGAGTGTATGGCAAGGATCATAATGTGATCGATAGCCATCCCAAAACGGGAGATCTAATGCCGATCATGACTCATCTCGGTCCTGCGGCACCTGCGGGGGTCATGCGAGTCGAGTCCGATCTTTTGGAGAATCCTAATGCAAATACCTTGCTTGTCGCTCATTTCAACCTTCAGAAAATATCGATGCATCGTTTGGAGCCGGCAGGTGGAGGATTCAAAACGGTTGATAGTGATTTCCTCCGTGGTGATCGTCTCGAATTTCACCCGACCGATGTTCTGCATGATGCCGATGGAAGTCTGTTAGCAATTGATACCGGAGGCTGGTATCGCTTGTGCTGTCCGACCTCTCATTTGGATCAGAGCGTAGCAGAGGGTGGGATCTATCGTATTGAACGTGCTGACCGTCCGATCGACCGTAATTCCGATTGGACTGGAAAAAATACTCTATGGGAGAAGATTGAGTCAGCTGAAGCCGTAAGGTTGCTTGGCGATCCACGAATGCTCGTGCGTCAAGCTGCTCAGGACCGCCTCGTCGCATTGGGTAATGATGCGGTGAAGGCTATCGGAAAGTCGCTAGATGATCGTACGCTCAATCCACAGTATCGTGTGTCGCTTCTGTGGGTGCTCTCTCGCATTGCAACAGCAGATGCACAGCAAGCCGTTCGAGAGCAGATGAATTGCGATGAACCACAGGTTCGGCAAGTTGCTTTGCAGATCATGAGTACCTTGCGCAGTGTAGATCCTCAGTTGCGTGGCTTTGCCAATGGAGAAATTACATCGCCTCATGAATTAAGACTTAGCCTTCAATGGCTTGGACGTGTATTGGCCGTTAAGAAGGGGACCAATTCAGAGCAAGTCATTCAGATGTTGCGAAGCGTTCCAGATGTAAGTTCAGATCGTATTTTGGAGCATGCTCTGATTTATTCCGTGATTGAATCGGGAGATACTGAGTTAGCTATGTCGTTGACGGAGTCTGTTACGAACAACGCCGCGTTTTGCAAAGCGCTTCATGCGATGGAGCCGGAAAGATTGAAATTTGAAAAGATCGCCGGTCTGCTGAACACAACCCAACAACCCCAGCCAGTTCGAGAGTATTCGCGAGCTGTGGCCTTGTGGTTGATTCAGCGTTCCAGTGGATGGGACAGTGAGATCGCAGGTCGATTAGAAGAACTGCTGCGAACGAGTCAGCAATCATCAGATGCAGATTTTCAGAAAATGATTGATTTAAGTTTCTCGCGACCTTCTTTAAGTCAGTCTCTAGCGGGGATTATCACTGGAGAAAGTGAACCTGAATTTAAAGGCCGTATTCTAGATTCGATTGGCAATCTTCCAGCCACGGATTTATCAGAAGTATGGGTACGAACCTTGCTTAACAACTTGGCAGAGGCGAAGGACGTCGACGGAATTCAAAGGCCTCTGCGCATTTTAGCTAAGAATAAATATGCGGAGACGTTGAAGCCGGTTGTCGCAGAGGCCTTGCAGAAAACGCTGCAGGTGGCGAGCAGTGACGAAAAGCTGCGTTGCCAAATCCTCGCAGCCTATCCCGCCGGAATCAACGTTTTGGCTGATAACAATTTCGTAGTTGTAAGTAAGCGACTGGGGGCGGACTTTGCTCCATCGGAGCGTGCGGTAGCAATCGAGTGTTTACAGCGATCTAAGCTTTCCGAGAATCAGTTGCTCGCCTTGGCAAAGCAGATCGATCAACTAGGACCGATGGAATTGTCGCGAGTCTTGACGTTGCTAGAAGGGTGTCATTCACCAATCGTCAATGAGCAACTTGTCTCTGCCCTGGAGAAATCTACGGTGACACAGTCGATGCCTGGAGATCGATTTCAGCGTCATTTTGCAAATCATCCGGCGGAGATTCGTGATCCGGCTTTAATGCGCTTAGCGAAACTAACGGATAGCACACTAGAGCAGAGAAAGCAGAGGCTGGATGATGTTCTCAGCAAGCTTGGCCCTGGAGATCCTCTACGGGGTTTTCAAATTTTCCATGGAACCAAAGCATCGTGTGGGGCATGTCATGAGATTGGATATCGAGGGGGAAATGTAGGACCTGACCTGAGTCGCATCGGTTCGATTCGCGGTCGGCGCGATTTAGTCGAAGCGATTCTCTATCCTAGTGTGAGTTTCGTGCGCAGCTACGAACCAGTTGCCGTGATGACGGTTGATGGCGAAGTGATTTCTGGTTTGATGGTTGAAGAGACGAGCGATGCCGTTACTGTGATACAAGCAGCCGATCAGAGGACTCGAATAAAGCGATCTGATATTGAAGAGATCCGGCCGGGCAAAACCTCCGTGATGCCCGCCGGTTTGGAACAGACTCTAAGTCTAGAAGAGCTTGCTGATTTGATTGCTCTGCTGGAGTCGAGCAAATAGAAGCTCGTTACTAGGGGCTGCTTGGCTTTCAACGATCAGCTATCGTCCTGTCGTGCAGCGCCGAGAAACTGAAAGGCGTAATACGCGAGCGTTAGAACACTATGCAATGTGGCTGCGACATAAGTTAGTGCAGCAGCGTTAAGGACTTTGCTCACATACGGTAATTCGGGGCCCGAGACGATTCCGAGGTTTACCAATTCTGTTTTTGCTCGCGAACTTGCATTGAACTCCACAGGCAAATTGATCAACTGGAACAAGACGACGCCTGCGAACATTAAAATGCCGAGCAATAGAATTGGATAACCTAAACGTATACCGCTGAAAAACATCCCTGCTCCCAGCATGATGGCAAGCATCCCGAAGTTGCTTCCTAGGCTAGCGGCAGGTACAGCAAAATTTCGTAGTTTCAAAGGAGCGTAGTGTGTGGCATCTTGGATCGCATGGCCAGCTTCGTGTGCCGCGATTCCCACAGAAGCCATGGAACTCCCCTGATAGACTTCCGGGCTGAGGCGAAGGACTTTGGCAGTAGGATCGTAGTGATCGGTCATGTGGCCAGGAACCTGTTCAATGTTCACATCGTAAAGCCCCGAGTCATCGAGGATTCGTCTGGCAGCTTGGTATCCGCTCATGCGAGCTCTCACTTGAGACATAGCGCGATAGGCAGAGGAAACCTGGTACTGGGCGAACATCGCCAGGAGAACTGCCGGCAGAGTAAAAAGCATCAACATAAAGTCGACGTAAAACATCTGATTTCCTTGCAATAGTTGACCATCTGAGGGTTTGGATACCGCCACAACTCTATGGCAACGTGCCAAAGTGGCAAGATTTGTTCGCACCCTCGGAGTTTCTCGTAGTGTGCAAAAAGCTTGCCAATTCTCGAGAATTATATCCTCGGAATTGACTTTCGACGAGTTACCAAACATCCTGAAAACGCGAAGGATCCGAGAGGATCGACGGTGGAGTTGTTCAGGCTTGGGGGCAGGGAAAGTGAAACGGTTACATCTTTACGATACGAATCAGAAAATTCGCCTGCTGGTAACTGCTTGCTGTGTCTTGTTGCTTGGATGCGAAAGCAAATTAAGTATTGATCGTGTCGAAATCAACGTAGCTAACGGAAAAGCTTCTGGTGTTGAGACAGCAGTGAATGTCGAAAAGTTGGAGACTCTTTTATCTCGTGAACTGATCCATCGACGCTTATCGCTTCAGCGACACGCCGCTTGGCAGATTATGCACGGTTTTCTGGCTTATGGTAAAGAACTACCTATCGACAGCGATGGAAGTTCAGTCAACTTGCTAAGTCATCTTTTAGAAGGTGGGGAGATGCAAGGATGGGATCTGTATCCGGGGGACGTAATTCCGACAACGGGGCGTCGTGGTGTCGTCGCTCGATTATCGGAGTCTGACTATTTCGGCCAAGGGCATATTGACCAGTGGTTGGCTATCTTCGCTCAGCAGCGGATTCCTAAGGAAACAACAATTCGTATCGGCGAAGAAGTATTCACGTTGGAGGATTGGTTGCGTCAATCGCAGTGGGATGTGTCTAGAAACTATACCGCTGAGTACAGTTGGACGCTGATCGCGTTGACCTATTACTTTCCTAACGAACGGGTATGGATCGCGCGTGATGGTAAGGAATGGAATTGGGAAACATTGGTTGAGTTTGAATTGGGTGAACCTCTAGTGTCCAGCGCTTGCGGTGGAAGTCATCGCTTGGAGGCACTAGCGATGGCTCTGGAGACGCATTTAAAGACTGGTGGAAAGCTAGAAGGAATTTGGCTGAAGACTCAGCAAAGGCTGGAGAGTGAGGTCAATAAAGTTCGCACATGGCAAAATATGGATGGTAGTTTGTCGAGCCACTTCTTTGAGCGGCCAGGCACAACGAGTGATCTAGTGCAAAGACTTTCCTCTTCGGGACATCTTTTTGAATTCGCTGCCATCGCATCACCATCGGATAAGCTGCTGGATCCATGGATGCAAAGGGCTGCTTACCGTGTGTGCGAACTACTCGATTTGACGCAAAACACCGATTTGGAATGTGGTAGTCTCTACCATGCCCTGAACGGTTTGCGAGTCTACAAGGAACGCTTACAACTGGCTCAGCGACCCAGTAAAGATCCTGAATAGATTGAGCGAGTTTCGGATCTAGGAACAGCGATCGGTTTTGCCTCTAGGTCGAACGCGATACCATCGAGTGTGTTCGGAACTGGAGCGTTGCCATATGAGGTCTGTTCATATTTCTTTACGCCGCAGTAAAGATTCATCACTTCAATAATTCCTTGATCGTAATTAAAGGCACCATTGGAGGAGGTTGACCCGAGCGAGTCAAAGCTGCCTACAGTTACTAAGCTACTGTAACGATCATGGAACTCGTAAGCTTCCACTCCTTTCTCGCGGAGTTTCGCGGCCAGTCGATGGGCGCGTTCGGCTTGCAACTGATGATTCTTTTCGTTGGTATTTAATTCTCCTTTCTTATCGTTTTCTCCTAAGCTGATCGTTCGAGAAAGAGGAAAGGTTGCCACGCGAACGGTGTATCGCTTTGGGCACTCAAGCAATGAGTATTCAGCATTGCGGTTGATATCAACGATGAAACTATCGACCTTAGGGCCTTGGAAAAACTCTTCTGGTAGAAGCGGATTGCGAGTGATAAACGCCGTACCCATCGGTCCCTTGGTCTTGCGTTTTTCATCGTCAGTTCCTTTCCATACCCAGCGACGATAAGCCTCGACGACTTCACTGCTTTCGAGTTTCTTATCACCATTAACGTCGTCGTTTTCCTTCTGGAGGCATTTGGGATGTATGTACTTGAGTTCTTTCAGTTTCTCTTGAATGGATGGATGGTCGACCGAGTCGAATTCGCCAACCAACACAGCTACACCGTTAGTAACTTGCTCATTCATCGGACGCACTTTGAACGTTCTGCCGTCGGCAGTGACGCGCTGGTTACCCAGTTCTTTGTTGTAATCGAATTTTTTCGCATGAACGAAAGTGGTCAGACCGGTGGTTTCGCGTAGCTCTAGAGCAAGTTGCCTAGCATTCTTTTCAGCATCCTGTCCGGTAAATGTGTAGGCGTAGATCAACCAGGGGCCATGGATGTCTTTCAAGACGAGATCATTTTCAGTCGGCTTTTTGCGAAACATCGAAAAGATCGATGGAGGATCTGCAAATAACTCGGTATTAAGCAGTGAAGCTACTGCGACAACGATAAGCCAAATAGCAACGTTCTGTTTGCGAATCATGGGATATTCCTTGCTCGATCCAATTCGTCAAAATCGCTTGATGATCGCTGAGTTCTGCCCCAAAGCGTAGCGATTCCAGGGAGTCTGTATCAAACAGAGCCCTACGACGCTAGACGAAAAATACGACCTGTCCGGCTTATCTAGGCGGGCGAACCAAGGGCGTCTTAAAGCGATTCTTGGTGCAAGGAAGGTCGCTGGTTCTCTGCAAAAGAAGATTGATATCAAGTCCTGTGCGATTGCGATTTTCGGCAATTCGCTTTTCGGTGTTGGGCTCCGCAAGAATCCCCCTTAAACCGACTTTGTTTTATTGGAGTCGTGGGGCTGTTCCAGCGAATCCTCGCAACCAAACACGTCGACGGAAAGCAACAAAATGCTGCGATTTCGCTACCTCGAGCAACAATGCAGTTTTGGGGCTTAGTTGTAAGTTGTTTGTCATTATGGGGTTGCGGCTTTTGGCTTGTCGGAGGTGTCCAAGGCACGCAGCTTGCTTAGAAGAGACGATGTGGGCTTCTGAGCAGGTCATATCGGATCTCGGAAAGCTCTTAGGCAAGGCATCTAGGGGTGTTATTGCCAGTGAAGATTTACCAAAGGTAGACAGAGCATGCATGCGTTATGGCTTGTCGAACTAACTGCTGCGATGGCATTACAGACCCCCATCTGGTCGCAGCAATCCAGCGGACTTCCCGGAGCGAAGGTCAAAGGTTATTGGACCTTTAGTCGGCAAAGGCTCAATCAGTGGCACGAGCAGCTTCACCGGATTCGCGAGCAATTGAATCGTCCAGGTGCGATTCGTCGCGCTGCTCTTTGGGCGGAAGCTCAACCGGTGATCGAAGAGGTCTTGTTGAGCGAAATGCTCACTCGATATTTTGCCTGCTTTACAAATCACTTGGAGAGGCACAGGACGGATCTCGATAGCAGTCCGATTGCCAGGAATATCTTTCAGGGGCATCTTGAAGTTCGCAATCGATGTCTCCAACTTCTTGTGTTTGCACCGGGCCTACCGGTTGAGTTGTCTGTGCATCTCAATCGAATTCGACACTTGATGGAGCGATGGAGCGATCAGCTCTTTGCAGGACTTGCCGACGATATGGACGTCGAGCCCTATTGCTTTGAGCTTGAGCACGTTCAAGAGATGGCTCGCGAGCGATCGGTCGGGGAAGATGCGGTTTCAAATCGACTTTGGTGGAGTCTCTTATTGGCGGGGTTTCGCGGAAACGTAAGCGGACGACTGGATCGGCGTTCCAATAGCCCACGCCTAAATGGGATGATCGCTCAGCAAATCCTAGGAATGGTAAGCCACGATCAATTCGATGGATTAGGTTTACTCAAATCGATTCGTATGAGGAGTTTGGAATCGATCTGTGAAGAGACCGATGGCAGAGATGATCGAGTACCTTATCAACTCTCGACGCCTCTGGATACTCTTTTAGCACCACAACGCGAAACGATTAGGATCAATCGACTCCATTAGTCAGTGATCCAATGAAATGGTACGTGGCTAATTGAGTTGAAGTAATCGACTTTCCAACCGGAATCGGTTCGGCGTAGGGAAGTGACTGAGGCGTTCAAGATCGGACCAAACGCTTTGACGTCAATCTCTTCGGAAAGCATTGCGCGCAGCAATTGTCTTTTGAAATCCGCATGAATTATGGCAGCCGCCAGCATGTCGGATGCGGTGATTTGTTGTTCAAACCATGCCTTGATTTTTTCGGCACGCTGACGAGCTAATTCGTCGGTTTCAAACGGGCGCGACTCCCACCAGCCATTTTCCTGGATTAGTGGATCAAGTTGATAGTCTGGGAAAAGCTCTCCGAGTTCCGACCGGGACATCCCAGGCTCGCCCTTTCTACCCACTTGTTCGTGACCACTGTAGCAACCTCCTTGCTCATGTAGGTCGCGATGGATTTCCGGTCGCAATCGCACACGCCTGCGGACGGCCTCTGTTGTCTCGATCGATCGCAGGAATGGACTACACCAAAGATGAGTGAGCGGCAGATTGGATAACCATGAAGCTAGGCACTCCGCTTGCAGTTGGCCACAAGAGGTCAACGGAGGATCGGGAATTCGCTGAGAGAAGTGCAGAGCGTTATTGGCAGATTGCGCGTGTCGAACCAACAGCAATCTCATGTTTGTTAATCCTGCTTCTACCCTAAAAAGAATTTAATGTCGTTCAGAACTGCTGCGTTTATTCATGTGGTCAAACAATGCATCGATTAGCATCCACTGCACGGCAAGCAATAGGATAGGACTAACAAACATGACTGCTTGACTCACACTTGAATTCTCCAGCCAAACTTTCCAGCTATCTTCTGAATCAGAAAGTTGAGAAACAATTCCGAAATACAGTGAGACGGAAAATATGGCATTGAGAAACAGCAGGATACCACTAACGAGCATTGTCGCAACCATCCAAAGGCAACCATTTCGAAAGCTGCTAGGAGATGATTGCGTTTGCATATCGTTAGTCGTTGGCATTTTGAGATTAAAACGTTTACCGAAGATGAATAAGTCAGTTACAGAATCAGCGACCATGGTTGTTTGCTCTGACTATCCGCTTATCATAGCGAATCGCGCGGACTGCTTCACCTAGAGAAGCAAGAATTGCGAAATGAAAACGAGGTATCAGTGCGCCCTAGTTACTGGCTCAAAGGGCTACTCGTTAAAGGTCGCCTCGGAAATTAATAAGAGTAAATCCGAGATAAAAAAACACTTCCCAAGAGAGAAGCTTGGGAAGTGTTTAATCGACGCTGGCTTGCTTCGGCGATTTGATTTTATCAGGAGTTCGCGGCGGTGGTACCGTTGGCATTCCCTTCACGGGGAAGTGTAGGCTGAGGCGAACGTACAACCGAATTGTCTGTACCAGGTACGACTCGAGGCCCCTGGAGGGTTGCTTCGACAAGCTTTTTCAATTCTTCGCCATCAATCGATTCGACTTCGATCAATCGATTGGTGACTGCTTCTAAAGCTTCACGACGCTCTACCAGGATTTGTCTTGTCTGAGCAACCGCATCATCTACGATACGTTTGACTTCCAAGTCGATCTCGCGTGAAGTCTGTTCGCTGTAATCGCGAGAACTTGCTTCCATTCCGGCACTTGCGAGGAATGGAGAGCGATTGCTTTCCCGATAGTTGATTCGGCCAAGTTTACTCATGCCGTATTCCATCACCATGCTACGGGCGATCGCAGTGCAGCGTTCCAGGTCATTTTGAGCGCCGGTACTGATATCGGTGTAAATAATTTCTTCGGTGAGCGTTCCGGCGAGCAAGACTTGCATCTGGGCTTCGAGTTCCGATTGAGTCATCAAGTATCGGTCTCCTTCAGGCCGCTGCATGGTGTAACCTAAAGCTGCTAGGCCGCGGGGAATAATAGAGACTTTGTGAACCGGGTCCGTATTAGGGAGGCTGTATGCCACCAAGGCATGACCCGCTTCGTGATAGGCTACGCGACGCTTTTCGTCTTCGTTCATAATACGGCGTTTCTTTTCTAGTCCGGCCGTAACACGTTCAACACCTTCATTAAATTCTTGCTGACCCACAAGTGACTTGCCTTTTCGTGCCGCAAGGAGTGCCGCTTCATTGACGAGATTGGCGAGGTCCGCACCGACGAAACCGGGGGTGATACTGGCAACCTCTTTCAATTCAACATCTGGTCCGAGTTTAACGTTCTTGACGTGAACCTTGAGGATCTCTTCGCGTCCACCCTTGTCAGGACGATCGACCAATACATGTCGATCGAAACGGCCTGGTCTCAATAATGCAGGATCGAGCGTTTCGGGACGATTGGTCGCGGCCATCACGATAATTCCGGTATTGGCATCGAAACCATCCATCTCGACCAGTAGGGCATTCAATGTTTGTTCGCGTTCATCATGGCCACCCATGATATTTCCACCGCGACTTTTGCCTAATGCATCAAGTTCGTCGATGAAGATGATACAGGGAGATTTGCTGGCGGCTTGTTGGAACATGTCACGGACTCTGGCCGCACCAACACCTACAAACATTTCCACAAAGTCGCTACCCGATAGTGAAAAGAAAGGCACGCCAGCTTCGCCCGCAATTGCCTTTGCCAACAAAGTTTTTCCGGTACCAGGAGGTCCGACTAAAAGAACTCCCTTTGGGATTCGGCCGCCAAGTTTCTGGTACTTATCGGGAAATTTAAGGAAGTCGACGATCTCTCGAACCTCTTCAACTGCTTCATCGATTCCAGCAACATCATTGAAGGTTGTAGCATTGTCGTCTTGTGAATACAGCTTGCCGCGGCTTCTACCAAAAGACATTGGCGACCCCATTCCGCTCATTCGTTTGAGCATCATGTAGGTGAAGAAGATGATGAGCCCGGTCATCATCAGCATCGTTAAGCCGTACTGGGTCATGAAGGATGGACCTTCTTGGTAACTCCAGTTGATCTTGGCGTCGGTCAAGAGCTTTCGCAGTTGGTCATCGATCGACTCGTTGTCGGCTTTGATCGTGCGAAATTCAAGTTCTTTGGGAGCTTGCATTTCCGCATTCGATCCGGAAACGACTTTGTACTGAATTTTTCCAGTAACTAGATTTGGCGAAACATTGACATTTTTGAGGTGACTGATTTCGACTTTCGTCTCAGGTTTGGTTTTGGATGGGAGTATCAATTGGCCCGTAGAGCCTGGGGCTAGCTGAGTACTTCCAACTTCGGTGTACTTGGTCTGCTCGATCAAACGAACCAGATCGGCATAGTCGAGACGATACCCCGAATTGCTTACGACAAAAGCTCCAACAAGGAGGACGAGCATGCCGCCGAGTAGGATGTACCAGACCAGCTGGCCACTAGAAAGATTTTTGTCCGAGTTGGATTTGCGATTCGACGAATTGTTCGATTCACTCATCTAGAAAAACCTGGCTTCAACAAAGGCGGGATACAAAAGGAAGGCTTAATGCCGTAATAACCGTTATTGCTGGAACACAGACAACGGCCTAAGGGTATCATATGCCACTGAACCGGCGCAGTAAGTGCTCAAGTCCGCTGGCATTGGCAAAAAAATACTAGATGCACTGCATGAGCGTCGCGAGCCTTCTGAAACGAATAAACCGTCCTCAGATGGTAGTTGGCTAGCTAATTTAATCGCCTTACAATGCAGGCTATCGCAGTGGTCGTTGCATTACAGCGCCACGAAAAGAAGCATTTACTTTGAGGATCCTCCCCAGTGACTTCCCGGCAAAATGTAGCCATTCTCGGAGCCACTGGCAGTATTGGGCGAGCGACCTGTGAAGTGCTGCGACACCTAGGAAATCCATTTCGAGCCTGGGGGCTCTCTGCCCATCGAGATTGGAAGACCTTGCTGAAATTGGCCCAGGATCTGAAGCCCGAAGAGATCATCCTTGCGGATTCCCAAGTTGGAATAGAGTCTCCGAATCACCTGCCGGGCGGGTGTCGTTTGAAGGTGGGGGTGGAGGGGTTGGAGGCTTTAGCTTCTTCCGCCGAGATCGATACGGTCGTTGCCGCTATTGTGGGGAGTGCAGGGCTAGCTAGCACTTTGGCTGCGGTAAGGAGCGGAAAGCGGGTCGCTTTGGCCAACAAGGAGGCCATGGTTGTCGCCGGTCCAATCATGATCGCGGCGGCAGCGGAAAGTGGCGCGGAGATTTTGCCGGTCGACAGTGAACACAGCGCGATTTTTCAAGCGATGCAGGCGGGGGGCCGCGAAGAAGTACAGCGGGTGATCTTAACGGCGAGCGGTGGGCCATTTTTGCGAGCTTCCAAGGAAAAATTAGCGGAAGTCACCGTTGAAGAGGCATGTCGCCACCCAACTTGGAATATGGGACGCAAAATCACCATCGACTCTGCTACGATGATGAACAAAGCGTTAGAGGTTATCGAAGCGCGATGGTTGTTTCAGATCCCCGCTGAGAAGATTCACGTCATGGTGCATCCGCAGTCGGTGATTCATTCGATGGTCGAGTTTCGGGACGGTAGTGTTCTGGCTCAAATGAGTCCCCCGGACATGAAACTTCCAATTCAGTACGCGTTGACATTTCCAAAACGGGTAGATTCCCCTACCCTGCGTATGGATTGGTCTAAGCATATGAGACTGGAGATGGAACCGGTCGATTTCGAACGGTTTCCTGCTCTGTCATTAGGGTTTGAGGTTGCCAGGGTGGGCGGGACGGCGGGTGCCGTACTGAACGCCGCTAATGAGGCGGCCGTAGAACAATTTTTGGCTGGCAGAATTCGTTTCGTGGATATTGCCAGCGTTTGTCGTGATATTTTGAATCACCATACATTTGAAGCGACTCCTTCGATTCAGCGGTTGGCTGAAATGGATCGTTGGGCACGTCAGGAGGTTTTGAAGTGGAATTCGTTTTAGGGGGTGATTTTCCGACGTGGATTCCTGTTTTGATGGAGAGCAGTAACGCTTTAAATGCCGTTGCTGGAAAACTCTGGAACTTCGGTCAAGTCGCCTTGGGCTTGGGATTTGTGATTTTCGTCCATGAGCTGGGGCATTTTTTGGCCGCTAAATTTTTCGGCGTAAAGTGCGAAAAATTCTATGTCGGTTTTGACGTTCCCATTTCGATTGGTCCGATTAAGTTGCCCCGAACTCTGGGTAAGTTTCAATGGGGCGAAACCGAATATGGTATCGGGATCGTCCCCTTAGGTGGCTACGTGAAGATGCTAGGTCAGGATGATGATCCTCGTAATGCGCAGGCTGAAGCGGAAAGAATTCGTACCGGTGCTTCCGAAGGTACAGTTGTCGAGCCATCTCGGCCCGCTCTGGATCCACGATCCTACCCTGCTAAGCCTGTTTACGCGCGAATGATCATTATCTCAGCAGGTGTCATTATGAACCTGCTTTTCGCGGTTATCTTTGCAGGCGTTGCCTTCATGTACGGAGTACCGTACTCGCCATCGGTTCTTGGGTCAGTCGTCGGCGGAGATCCAGGGTGGCAAGAAGGTCTCAAGCAAGGGGATCATGTCATTCAAATCGGTAGAATGACCAAGCCAGATGAAAATCTTCATTTCCGCGAACTGATCGGCCTGGTAGCCACTTCGGGCTTGAATGATCCAAAGGCGCTAGTTCCAGTTAAGCTTGAACGCGATGGCGAAGTCAAAGAATTCGCCGTGCAAGGAACTGCTAAACATTCGCGGGGTTCTGGAATTATTCAGCTTGGTATTGGACCGGCTACGATTGCGAAAGTGGATTCCGAGGCACCGTTTGCTCCATTCTCGTTCTTGAGCAAAGCGAAGGTCGACTTGCAGCCAGGTGATCGTCTGCTTGGTATCAACGGAGAAAAATTGCCCGTTGATCCAACCACAAATGAAATCCCAGGCTATTTGCTAACCAGAGAATTTCAAAAACGTTTTCGAGAGTCGGTTGAACTAGCGGTTGAACGTCAAGTCAACGGCCAGGCTAAGACCCATGTTGTCACTCTTCCTCCTACACCTCTAAAGTCCGTGGGTTTAGGATTTCGCCCGACGCCTGTCACGGCAATCGCCAAGGGATCGATTGCTGAAAAGGGAGGGGTTCAAGTTGGTGATCGAATCGCAGCAATCGATGGCGAAGCGGTCAGCGATGGTTGGGCTTTACCGCTTAAGCTTGCTCAATTGGGCAAAGAAAAAAATGTGGTAGTGAGTTTCGATCGCCCAAATCCGGAGTCTGGTAAAGAGCCTACTCGTATCGATATCACGGTTGAAAAATTTGAGCCTTCGTTTGATTCTATCGCCGAAGTCGCTGGGCAGTTAACTCTTAAGAGTGTCGGAGTGGCATTCGGTTTGGAAACTGAAATCAGCTCCATCGATCCGCAGAGTGCTGCTGGCCAAGCTGGTTTAAAGGCTGGAGATCAACTGCTTAAAATCCAATTCTCTCCTACCGATGAGATCAAGGAGCAGTTTCTGAAATTCGGTAGCAAGGTGCCAGACTCTGTGATCGTCGATGAGAGTTTTACTCCCGTGAATTTCTGTGAAGTGCTTCAGCATCTACCTGATCAAATGAAGGTTCGGGTTTACTACAAACGCGATGACATGGTCAAAGAGCAAGATGTTGTTATTTATGAAGTGCCCGACCAAAGTTGGTACACACGGGGAATTTCGATGTCACCAATGATGCGGAATCACCGAGCAAAAGATTTCGGATCGGCATTGGTTTTGGGATATGGCGAAACGAAGCGGCGACTATGGGATGTAGTCGACTTTTTGCGGATGCTTGTGACAGGAAAAGTGCCGATTCAGTTTCTGGGTGGACCAGTGCGAATCGTGCAAGCGGCAAGTTCTCAAGCGGCGGAAGGTGTTCCAGCGTTTCTCTTGTTTTTAACGCTGCTCAGTGCCAACCTAGCGGTCATCAACTTCCTACCTATCCCAGCGCTCGACGGAGGTCACATGATGTTTCTTGCGGCCGAGGCAGTACGGGGTAAGCCGGTTGACGAGAACTGGCAGATCCGCTTGACGATGGCGGGTGTGCTTGGCCTGCTCTGCCTTATGGCGTTCGTTATCATCAACGATATCGTGCAGATCATACGCTAATTGATTCTTCATTAGTTCAAGGATTAGTGATTGGCTCATTCTTCTAAGGTCCTCGCGGTAGCTCTTGACGCCGCGGGGACTCTTTTCGAACCAAAGCCCGATGTTGCAACCGCCTACTGTGCTGCCGCCGCACAACATGGCTTTAAGATTGATTTGGCTGAAGTGCAACGTCGGCTACCGATGGCGATGAGCAAGCATTTCCCACAGAGCTGGGACGATGATGTTGCTAGGACGAGTTCTGCCAAGCAGCTTCAGCAGTGGCAGGATTTGGTAGCCGATGTTCTTTGCGAAGTACCGGAGAAATCTAGAGCTCTTCTGTTTGAAGATTTATGGCACCACTTTCGCAGACCTGAGAGTTGGCAGTTATTTTCGGATGTCCCTCCCGCTCTAGATATCTTGAGATCAAAAGGGCTTCGTCTTGTTATCGCTTCTAACTTTGATGAACGACTTCACGATGTTGTTGCGGGTATTCCAGAGCTAAGAGGTTTTGAACTTATTGCCGCCTCGGCTGATTTGGGGTTTCAAAAGCCATGTCGGGGATTCTACCGACGAATCGAGGAATTACTTGAGCTTCCGCCCCATCAGTTGGCAATGATCGGTGATTCTTATCGAGCCGACTATGAAGGAGCAAAGGCAGCAGGCTGGAACTCTTGGTACTTGGATCGCATCATGGAGCGAACTGGTGGCGAGCAGCAGGCTGAGTCTTTTTCTTCGTTGATTGAATTTGCCAAAAGCCTTTAATCGCCCTTAGGATTAGCCAGAGATTCAATGGGGCCTATCAGCGATTAATTAACTTCTCGCGAGAATTAGAGCGACAGTCGCTTAGAATACAATTCGTAGGCGACGGTATAGAACTAAGGATCTCGCTTCATAAGGCATCGCGAGTCTGATTCTCGATATAGACAGTCCAAAGGAAACTACAGCACCTGCCCTTGATGAGCAGTCCAATGGATTTGCAAGAGAGTTGCTTCTTTGTTGCCTCGATGATACTGCAATAATTCCTCTGAGAGCTTCAATTCTTCACTAGAGGGAGCATGACCAAGTGCATGATGGACAAGTTCTTTCCATGACAGCTTCGTGCTGAGCAGTTTCTTGATGTGCTGGCTATGGCTTGAATCCGAATCAACACTGGCATGAATTCTCAGTTCCTGTAACCAAGCAGGCAAGGGAGTGTCAGCAGCCGAAATGCTGGTAGTCGGCAACGACTGGGTCGGCATAGGCTGAGCGAGAACTGTTCGTCGCAATTGAGAGCCGGCTTGTTCCTTTTCGATTTTTACGACTTGAGAAAGGAGTTGCTGCGAGCTCATCGCGGATAGGTTAGGATCGCGATACGAAGCGAAGAGATTTTCAGCAACACGCAAGTCGCGAAGTTCTTTTTCTGAGGCTAGTAGCCACTGCTGCTGAGTGATAGTGCGTGAAGGGCTTGCAAAGGGATAGCTTGATGCGAGCCATCTGACCAAGCGAGGCAAGTCGTAACGATGTACCCTGAACTGCTGGGCAAGCGACTTCAATAATTCCTTTCGGCTTTCCAGTCCATTATCTCTCGCTGCTGAATCGACCGAAATCAACGGAGCACCGAAAACAATTTTCCAGGCGAGATTCACAGTACCCTCAGCCATCACAGGATTGTTGCTGAGCCACTGTGCAAATTTTTCACGACGCAATTCGGCTGGAACGTCTTGAAGCGAAGTGCCATCAGGCAATCGAGCAACAGCCGAACTAAGACGTCCATCGGCTTTGTCATAAAACAGTTCCTTGGATCCATTCAAATTCAAAGAAGCTACCAAGGACCAATAGGCATCTTGTGAAGTTGCTGGGTCAGTGCTTTGATCATGGCACTTCGAGCAGTGAAGCGACTGATTGAGCCAGACAGAACCAATTCGTTCGGCTGCTCGATGCCCTTCTCCATCCTGCAAAGATGTTAACCAGTACGATTCAGGTTTCTTTGCCAAAGTGGAGGTGGGATTGACTGGCGTTGCCGTTAAAAGCTGATAAACCGTATCGTTGAAAGCGACTCGCTGGGCGAACTTTTCGGTGAGCCATGCTTCGAATTCGGTTCTCCAATCAGAGGTATCTTTTTGGGCAGGTCCAGCAACGTTGAGTGCGATTTGTCGTGCTAGCCTTCGTGAAAAGCGTTCGCTCTGCGTTGCTTGTTGGAGCAGGTAGTCTCGCTTATCTGCATCCTCAGTTGAAGTGAATAACTCGATCTGGGCAGCAGTAGGCGTAGCGCCTAATAGCACAGACGCTGCGCGGTTGAGCCATTGTTCGTCGTTGAGCGGTTCGGAAGCAGGAACTTTGAATTCGCTCCAAAGTTTTTCGAAGGTGGAATTGATTTGGGCAATGATTTCCTCGTCAGATTTCGCAGCTTCGGCAGGAGAGGAAGTGGAGTTGTTTTGGTCAACGGGCATTGAGTCGGGCTCAATGACTGCGAAAGGCAAACCGCTGATGTCCATTCGTTCTGGCGATGGAGGCGAGACAGGAGTCGGCGCACTGATCACAGGAGTACTGGCGTCTTCTGCGATCTTGTTTTGTTCGATCTCAGTGGGTTGAGAGACGGTTGATTTAGCAAACTGTTGAGAAGTCCCCTGCATTAACGGCAACGTGAAAGCTAATGTCGCCACGGCGAGAAGACAAACAGCGACACCGACTAGCAAGGAAGCAATTTGCAACCGTCTTTTGGCCGACTGGCTCTCTCGCAGATACTGTTGGTAATCTTTGTCGAGAGTTTTATCAAAAGGTTCCTTGAACGCAGCGGGCAAAGCAGAGGCTTGTACTGGGGGAGCATCGACGAACTCTTGCCACCAAGAGCGGTCGCTGTCAGAGTTGTCGGGCAATTCGGGAAGGGCGAGCGAGTCGGCTTGTTGGTGGTAGCGAGAGACAATTCTATCGGTCAAGTCGGGAGGTGATTGTCCCGAGATGATCTCTTCAAGAAAGCTATCGAGTATTTTATCCTGCCAAGACTCACTCATTGGAATTTGCTTTCCATACATTCCCGAAGTTGGGATTTGGCTCGTTGCATGAGATTTTTGGCTCCATGCTCCGAGATGCCTAATTCGTCACCGATCAATGTTCGACTCGATCTGTCCGCAAACCTAAGTTGCAATGCTTTTCTAGCTCGCTCGGTTAGCCTTGAAAAACACTCACGAAGTGCATCCAAGGTTGAATCGCCATTGTCAAAACCAGCCCATCGAGTCCACGCGTCCTCAAGTTCAGATGCCTTCTCAGTCACTGAAATTTTAGCAACGCGACGTCGATGGGATATGAATAAATTGTGAGCGACGCGTCTAAGGTAAGCACCCGTTGCTGCATCATTTCGATGTTCAAAAGGACGGCGGATAACTTGCAGGAATGTTTCCTGTGTAAGGTCGTCCGCCGTTGTTGAGTCACATCCTAGAGCCCGCAAGTATCTCCACAGACCCGCCTGATATTTCCGCACCATCTCTACGATGTCCAAGTCGCTGGATATCAAATTCGGTTCACCCGAATTTGGAGCATCCTTGTTGGATTCATCCGCGTCAGTTGGCTGGCTGTTTTCGGGTTCATCCCTAGACGAACCAGCCACTTCCGTGGAAGGAGGTTTGGACATTAGAGCTATCCGGACGATTTTTCCTACTAAGCAACCAAGCCTTCAATGATCTTACCGCTGTTGGCGATCTTCATCGGACGACCACTCTTGCTGGTGTAAGTGGTTTCCAATGAAATGCCAAGTGCCTTGCAAACTGAAGCCATCAAGTCTTCAGAAGAGTAAGGTTCAGTGATTACCGAGGTACCATCTTCGCTTGTTTCACCAATCGCCTGGCCACCCTTGATTCCACCACCACCGACAACAACGCTCCAGGAACGAGCCCAGTGGTCTCGACCTGCGTCGCCGTTGATATTTGGCGTACGACCGAACTCACCCATCCACATGATGACGGTGTCTTGTAGAAGACCTCGTTGTTCGAGATCTTCGGACAAGGCACTCATCGCCCGGTCGAGAACGGGTAGGCGATCATCTTTCAGGATATTGTGAATGTCAGCGTGGTTATCCCAGCCACCTAGGTCAACTTCAATGAACGGAACGCCTGCTTCGACCAGACGGCGAGCCATCAAGCAGCCTTGGCCGAAGTTGTTCTTGCCGTAACGCTCTTGAACGGCTTCGGGTTCTTTCTCAACGCGGAATGCATCCATCTGAGCGCTGGTCATCAAATCCAAAGTCTTCTTGAGGATCTTGCGATGATCTTCCGAGGAACCACCACGCTGCTGCGAGATGAAACCTGTTTCGATCAAATCCAAGGCGGCCATGCGTTGGATCAATCGCTTTTCGTCTAGCTGCATTTCCAGGTTGCGGATGCGACCATTGCTGCTAACGGTGAACGGCGACCAAGCCATTCCGAGGAAGCCTGGGCCTTCACTGGCACCACCAACCGAGATGAATGGAGGGATTTCCAATTCAGGGCGCTGATGAACCAGTTCGTGAGCGATCACTGAACCGTAACTTGGATATTCGATGTTCGGGTTAGGAACATATCCGGTGTGCATGTAATAGCGACCGCGATTGTGATCGGCTTCGCGAGTGCTCATCGAGCGAACAATCGCCATGTTGTGCATCTGTTTGGCCATCATCGGTAGGTGTTCAGAAATCTGAGCATTACCGGAAGTGCTGATGGGACGGAAAGGTCCACCCGTTGAAGTTCCTGGCTTGAGATCCCACAAGTCAATCGTAGCGGGGCCACCACCCATCCACAAAAGGATCGCCGACTTCTTTGATTTCTTCAGTTCGTCTGCGTGCACTCGCAAGGAGTGCCCCAGCGCGAGCGAAGATCCCAGCATCGCCGAAGCCCCTGCAAGGTGCTTCATGAAATGGCGACGAGTCATTCCGGAAGGAGTCAAAAAGGAAGGTAACATGCTTCGCTCCACGTCTTTTAGTGGTTAATGATAAATTCGTTACTGTTAAGAATAGCCCACCACATGTCTTGCAACATATCCGCCACTTTACCCTCTCGGGCCTGCAACAACTTGGCTGATACAGCCAACTCGTCCTGACGACCCTTGCGAGCCAACCCGACAAGGAAAAGTTGATTCACTTTTTCCTGAGTCTTCATCGGAGAGTCGGCTAGTTGCTGTAGCCAGCTCCCTTTGTCCAGCGAGGTCGCTTGCTGGATTAACTCTCCATTGAACATCATCAAAGCCTGAGGAATGGTTCCGTTAAAGGTGGTTGCTTCGTCTCCCTCATCGGTGCCGAAGGCAATCACAAATTGACGTAACCACTGCTCTTTCTGTCTTTGCTGCGCATCCAGTGTCCCCTTGGATGCACCCGGTCCAGCAACAACTACCAAGGATTGATAGAGCTGTTCGGCTTGCATCTGGCGAGTGTAGTAGTGTGTGAACTTAGGTGCCTCGCCCGAGGATGGATCATCTTTCTGATTGTCCTTAATCGAACGACTGCTGAGTTGATAAGGTTCCGACAAAGTGATCCAGGTAATCAGTTGTTTGAGATCGTAGCTGGACTTCGCAAATTCTTGGCTTAGTTTTTCTAGCAAGTCTGGGTGTGACGGTGGATTGTGAGGACCAAGGTCGTCAATTGGGCGAGTAAAGCCGTAGCCAAAGAACTGGGACCACATACGATTGACGGCCATCTTCGGCATGAATTCGCTTTGGACAACTAACTTTCCTAACTCCAGCCGTCGATTGACTTGGCTCAAGTAACCGCTCTTGCCGATCTCGGTTCCGTCAACGAATACCGGGTATGCGACTTTGGTCAAGCCGTTGCGGAGCTGGTAGAAAATCTCAGCTTCTTCAGGCTGACCACCTTCTCCTGCGAAATCCTGATCTACAAGCTCAGCATGATCGATATCGCGGCCACCTTCGATGAACCTTCGCAATGCTCGAGTTTGACGGAAGAATGCGTTGAATTCCCAGAACTTCTGCTGTTTCCATTGATTAAATGGGTGGTTATGGCACTGTGTGCACTGAACCTGTAGGCCAAGGAAAATCTTTGAAGTCGCCGCCGTTGCTTGTACGGCGTTTTCTTCGTTGACCTTCATGACCAAAAAGTTGGTTGCCCCGTTGAAGTTCTCCGTTCCCGCTTTGGTGGATCCCGTTGCGGTAACGAGTTCAAAAACCATTTTGTCATAAGGTTTGTTGCGAGCGAATGTGTCTCGCAAATATTTCTGCATCCCATCGCGACTGATCAGTGTATCGTCTTCCATCCCACCGTTGCGACCGATGAGAACATTGGTCCAAATCGTGCTCCAGTTGGCAGCATACTCTTCGGTGTACTGAGGATCGTTGAGCAGTTTGTTAACTAGCTTTTCTCTCTTGTCCTTCGCTTTATCTTTTACAAAGGCGTCGAGTTCGGCAAAGCTTGGGATTCGACCGAGAATGTCAAGAAATACTCGGCGGCACCATTTTCCTTCATCTTCCGCGGGCGAAGGCTTGACCTTGTACTCATCCCACACCTTAGCGATCTCTTCATTGATCATTGCTACTTGTGGAATTTTTGCTTCCGAGGTTGTCTGTTCCTGAGCTTTGGGCTCAGCACCAAAAGAGACCAACGCAGGAAATATCGCAATCCCACTTGCGACAATCCAAGAAGCCCAAAAATGCTGGAGACGAGCCATAGCAAACCTATCCGTAAAGTGTGCCCGAGAAGCCAAGCCGACGCGGACTAAAAGATGAGCGAAATCACTCTTTCTAGTGTACTCAGATTTCCCAGTAGGTTGGAAGCAGTACTTGAATTTGAGCAACTGATTACCCTGAAAACCACCTGAATGGGGATTGTTTTGGTAAGATTTAACGTTTCTGTCGGTTGTGCGGGATTAAAAGTGATGTGTTCTGGGGGAGTTTGACGACCTAAGCGATTGTAGGGGTATGTCCGGATATTGCGCTAGAATTGTCGAATGGATTGGCGGTTCAGATGATATCTAATAAGCCTTGGTGCCATGGAAGGGCCGGTACTGTGAGAAAAATCCTCGCTTACCTCGCAAAGTCGCTAGTAGTTTGCAATTGTTCTTTAGTAGCTTTGGCGCAGGGGCTCCCTCAGGGGGCAACCTCGCGAACGGGAGCTGTTTCGATTCAGGTCGAAAACGACACTCCCCAATTACAGGTCTATGACCTACCACCAGATATTGTCGGGGCTGTCATGGCCCGACTTAGTCTCGACTTTGCGAATAATCCAAAAGTAAGAGTTACGACCGAGCCCAAGACGGGACGTTTGATGGTCATGGCTCCCAGCACGGTTCAAGCTCAGATCGCCAACAAGATGCAGCAATTGCGTCAAGAGGCGATGCAACTCGGGTTGAATCGTTTTGGAGGCGTACGTCCCGATGCCTACACACAAAACAGCTACACATTGCAAAATCTCACTTGGCGTGAGTTTGAAGATGCGATTCGCACAGTGATGGGGCCAAAGGCAACTATCAATACCGAGCGCAACGGCGAGCTCGCACAGTTCCGAGTCGCCAGTCCAAGTGGTTTACAAGACATTCTTCAAGTTGATCGCCGCCTCAACCAAGTGAACATGCAAGGGAGTATTCCGTCGGTTGCAGCATGGATGCAGGTTGTTCAGGCTCTCGACCAGTCGCATCGGGCTGGCAGTGAGCCGACGCACATTTTACCGATAGCTCCTGCTGAACCAGCGAAGGTCGAACGAGCTTTACGATTGGTCAGCTTCGCGGCTCAACAGCAACAAAATAATCAGCAAGAAGAGGAAGAGGCGACCGCCGTCATTGGACAGCCAAATCGCAACAACCAGCAACCTGGCAATCAGCAACCCGGCAATGCTCAAGACGAGCAAGCTGCAGCGATCGGGAGCGTCGATTCCCTTGGTGCAAATAGTGGTTTATTCGGAAATGTTCAAATTGAGTTCGTCAATGAACTGGGCGTTGTGATCGTTCGCGGTAATAAGCGAGACGTTCAGCGAGTGCTGGAAGTGATCGATCAGATCAAGCAGCAAAGCGTTGAGACTCAACCCGAAATTGAAATCTACATGCTCAAGAATGCGGACAGCATCGCCCTAGGTACACTCGTCCGTGAGCTATACACCCAAGTGCTTGCTCCGCGACAAGGAACCGTCAGCATAACGTCGTTGGGACAGCCCAACGCCTTGCTGCTAATTGGTCGCCGCGAAGCCATTGGTGGATTAACTGAATTGCTTGATAAGCTCGACCAACCGCTCGATCCTTCGTCTCAGTTGCGAGTCTTCCGGCTGCTGAATGCTTCCGCAGTCGATGCGGAGACAACGGTTCGCAATTTCTTTGTCGAGCGTCCAGGTACAGACGAGAACCCACGAACCGGTTTGGGGGTTCGCGTCAAGGTAACAGCTGATTACCGGACCAATTCGTTGATTGTTCAAGCAAGTCCTCGCGACATGACCGAAGTTGCGAAGTTGATCGAAGATATCGATGTGGAAAGCACCGATGCTCAAAACGAAATGCGGGTCTTTAGCCTGAAGAATTCGATTGCTGAAGATCTGGAGCCAGTATTGCAAGCTGCTATCAGCGGGCAGGCGGCCAACCAGCAAGGACAGCAAGGGGGTGGGGGCGGTACAGCGCGAGCAACTCCATTGAGTTCGAAGCTATCTATCGTGACCAGCGAAGGTGAAAGTGGCGAGCAGATTGATTCGGGAATTTTGGCAGGCGTCGTTGTGACAGCCAACCCAGCGAACAACACCATCGTAGTACGAGCTCCATCCAAGAGTATGCCTTTGATTGCCGCGTTGATCGAGCAACTCGATCAGCTTCCGGGAGCTGAGGCCTCGATCAAAGTCTTTACCGTCAAGAACGGTGATGCTACATCGCTGGCCACTGTCGTACAGCAGTTGTTTGGTCTACCTGTAACGGCAGGGACCGGAAATACGGGCGGATTGTTTGGTGGTAACAACCAGTTGGCCAACCTCGGTGGATCGACCGGCGGCGATAGCAGCCTGGTTCCTCTGCGGGTTTCAGTAGATACTAGAACCAATAGCATTATTGCTTCGGGTTCTGCATCCGACTTGGAAGTCATCGAAGTACTGTTGTTGAGGCTAGATGAAGAAGGTGTTTCGAATCGAGTCACCGAAGTGATTTGGTTGCGAAACGCAGCTGCCGATGACGTGGCAACAGCTCTTAACAACTACCTCACCACACAGCGACAGATCGTGCAGCAGACGTTGCTGTTCAACCAGTCCATCACTCGAACCGAACAGTTCGATCGCGAAATTATCGTGGTGCCTGAAGCAGCAACCAATAGCTTGGTCATCAGTGCTTCTCCGAAGTATTACGAAACCGTTCGTTCTGTAATCGACTCGCTCGATCGCCGACCTCCGATGGTTATGGTTCAAGTGTTGATCGCCGAAGTCAGCTTGGATGATGGTTTTGAGTGGGGAGCTGAGTTAGGTTTGCAGGATGCCTTCCTGTACGACCGAGGCGTAGTGACTGGTGCTGGAGCTTCGGGGACAAGAGATCCTGGGTTTGACTTTATCGGTAGTCCGCTTGGAAACTCAGCGACCGGCGCCAATCGCTCAAATATCGGTAGGCAGGGAACGACATCGTTCGGAGTGGGACAAGCCGGGACATTCGGCTACGGTGGGTTGGTACTATCTGCAGCTAGCGAATCGGTAAACTTCTTGCTGCGAACGTTGCATGATGCACGACGCTTGCAGGTTCTAAGCCGTCCTCAAATCATGACTTTGGATGGACAGCCCGCTCGAATTCTCGTCGGCCAAAGTGTGCCGCGAGTGACTGGAGCTAACAACAACGGACTGAATGGTGGGTTCACGACGACGACCACGGACGAAGATGTCGGTTTGATTATGGACATCACTCCGCGCGTCAACCAGGATGGTTTGATCGTTATGAACGTAGCGGTTGAAAGATCGGGTTTGAGTTCCCAGCAGGGAATTCCGATTGCAGTGTCCGATGGGCAAACGATCTTCTCGCCAATCATCAATCGAACTCAGGCGGATACGGTGATCAGCGCTTATAACAATCAAACTGTCGTCTTTGCGGGTTTGATCACCAAGCAGCGAGAAACGATCGCTCGACGCGTTCCTTATATCTCTGATATCCCGATCCTAGGTCTGCTTTTCCGATCGGACGTTGAAGTTGAAAAACGATCTGAATTGCTAGTGGTAATGACACCTCATTTGGTTACCGATGAAGATGATCTCAATATCATCAAGGAAGTCGAATCATCGCGAATGAGTTGGTGCTTGGCAGACGTGCTGGAAATGCATGGCGATGTAGGGCTCAATGGTGGCCATGGTCTCTGGGGACCTGCTGCTAGTGCGATGATGTATCCCGAGATGGAGCCTGGTGAGATCTCGAAGACGGCAACAGATTCGATTCCAGTTCGACCAAATATTTACCCAGTCCCTGCGACCCCTGCTCCAACTCAAGGCCAAGTGCCTGAGGTGTTGGAAGGTGTGCCTGCAGAAGGTGCTCAGGAAGGGAGTGTGATTCAAACCGCTCCAATTGATCCAGCCTCCTATTACGAGCAAGGCCCAGGTATGGCTGCTCCAGTAGGTTACTATCCGGTGCAGTCTGGCCCAATGGTTCAGCCTGCCCAGATGATTCAGCCCTACCCGATGATACCAGCTAATCCTGCGATGCAGCCTGGTCAAGGAACCATTCGGCGATAGTTCATTCTTTTCGTAGGAAGAACTATCTAATCCCCCCAAGTTCGATGCCGACGATTTCAAGGAAGAATGAAGAATGCGATGCACTCGATGCTTTTTGTTCGGGCTACAGTTGATTGTCAGTTCATTAATGCTCACCGGTTGCGCTTCATGGAGTGACTGGGGAAAGGCCAAGGAATATGTGACTTGGCCCATGAGTCGATTCGCTAAGGACTATCAGAATCCACAGCGACTTGCTGTGATATGGAGTCCTGATGTAATGACGATGCCTGGTAAGCCAGCAGCGCGTGGTTTTGGTGGACGTATCTATTTCTACAACGAGAAATCCGTTCCTGTTCCCGTCAAAGGTGAATTGATCGTCTACGGATACGAGGAAAATGCGGCGGGAAATCAGGCAGAGAAGAAAACGGCTCCTGATAAGAAATTTAAATTTGAAAAAGAGCAATTCGCCGAGCGATTCAGTAAGTCCGATTTGGGCGCTTCGTATAGCGTTTGGATTCCATGGGATGATGCTGGTGGACCTATCAAAAGAGTTACTCTGATTCCAATTTTTAAAATGGAAGATGGTAACTTAGTTCACGGCGATGCGGCAGAACTTACGCTACCTGGCAAGACTCCAGGTCCCGTAATGGCGACTTCGCAGTCGTATCCTGCAGTTGGTGTTGCTCTGAATTCAGGTAATTCGATTTCTGCTTCAGGCGCCCCACAGCGTCAAATCGCTCCAGCGAACAACTACAACGGGACCTTGCAGACTCAGGTAATAAGCAACGCGGGGCAGCCGATTCAGCCATTCGCTCCTGTCGGACAGCAGATGACGGTACCGCCTGGATCTCAGCCAAATTACACTGCATCGTATCCCGTGCAGGCGAGCAATTACGCTGTGCCAAACAGTTATCCAGGCCAAGTCAACACCGCCTACTCTGCGATGCCGCTTCAAGCTCAAAACAATCCTGGCATGTACGCCAATGCATACATGCAACAAGCAGGGGCAGTTGGGATGAATGCTGGCCAAGCAATACTGCCTGAGCAAGCCATTCAAGCTTCTCATCAAGGAATGGCGATGCAAAACCAGGTTCATCAACAGGCGGCTGTCAGTCCACTGCCGGCTAGCGGACTAAAGACAACAACGATTCAAGTGCCTGGCCAGGTCGCGAATCGGTTAGCAGATTCCGCAGGAATGGTAACAAGCCTGCCTCAACCTGGTTACATTTCACAGCCCATGATGGGTAATACGGTAGGGTCAATGGCACCTTTGGCAACGCAGCCCAACTTGGGAATGCCGACTGCTGCAATGAACCCGCAGTTAGGAGCATCGCTCCCCAACAATTCACTGCAACCGAATATCCCTTCGATGAGCATGGCGCCCTTTACGGGGCAAGGGGTTGCCGCGCCAATGACGATGACCTCGAGTGGTTATCCAGCAACACCTTCGCAACTAAGGGCGATGGCTCTGCGTGGATCGACAGAAGCTCCAGCAGGGATCGCGAAGATGCCCGCAAATGCGAGAGCCCAGGCAAGCAATGCGATGCCACAAGCTACAGCAATGCCAGTCAGTACTGCTACAACAAATCAATACGGAAATGTGCCCACAAACTCATTTCCACAGATGCAAGTTGCAAACCCCATTGGAGCCAACATCCCAGGCGAATCACTTCCGACCCAGGTCATCAATTCGCCTACCCCAGGCATGCCGATGATGCAACAATCTATGGGGTCTCAGCCTCAACTTCAGTCACTTCCAGTTGATTCTGGACCGAGGAAACGCCAGGCTCGAGCAAGATAAGCTTCTCAGCCATTCGCTTTTCTTCCGCTGTGGCAACCTTGCCAGTCAGGGTTGCCACTCCGTTGTCGAAGTTCATCGACACTCCTTTGATCGAATCAGAAACTGGCAAGCGAACCCAACGACTTTGAACTCGTTGAGATACAGCTTGAACATTGGGACGAGCATAGCGAAAACCTAGCCGCATGGTGGTGCGAATCTTGGTTTGGCTATTCTGGTTTTGGGTCGAGTTCAATCCACCCATGCGGTTGGATCCCCCCATACCGCCCATCCCCATGCTTCCCATCCCCATTCCACCCATGCCCATGCTACCCATTCCCATTCCGCCCATGCCTCTTGAGCCACTCATTCCTGAGCCACTGGTACCGGAGGAAGAACGCCCAACGAAACCTGTGCCTTGTTGAGAGCGTCCCACAAAACCGCCTCGTTCAATAGGCTGAAAGTCGCTACTCATCGCAGAACTTGCCATCGAAGAACCACCCATCGATGAACCGCCGAAGGACGAACTCGATTGCCCGCCGGCAGATGTTCGAGCAGAACTAACCGAACTGGTGGATGTAGTCGAGGTGCGTGGCACTTGGGCCCAGACGACAGCCGAAGAGCTGACAACCATCAAGCCGCTAAGCAAAATCTTCTTGTACATGATGCACCCCTACTTCGAGCAGGTAAATTGTTATGTCACTACCGAAGTATAGGGAACGTCAGGCGGTCTGGCAAAATTCGACGTGTTGCCCTAACTTCGGTATCCACTTTTTTAATGATTGCATTAAATCGGGTAAACTTATTCATCGGGAACCTGACTCATTTCACTAAAGATTTAAGTCAAATCCCCGCAACTTTCCAAACGGACTCCTCGTCACCACCCCTCATCCCCTAACGTAATAACTTGGTGAAAGCTAGTAGTTTTGGATGGTTTTCTGATCTCGCTTGGTGGGTTCGTTGTCGCCGATCTCAATGAATACCCATCAAATTCGTCGACTTCTAGCCGCAGCCTCGGTTCGGAGGTGGCTGGGGAATGAACCCTGCAAGGAGTCTTGGGTAGCGTTTTGGGGGCTTGATTTTGTAAGATCTTCCTAGGATGCAGCAAACTGGGGAGACCTTGGCTGAAACCTACCATTCCCCGTAAGGGTACAGCCAATAGAACTTGTGGCAAATTTTGCTCTTAGCGTTACCGCTCATCGTTAGCCGGGTTTAGTACACTGACGGCATCGGTCGCGGAGCTGTGCGGTGTGCCTCAAGTTGAAATCGCACTGGGAAGATAATTTTTTGCATGGGGCTTTTCGGATCGTTGGGGAGGATCCTGTCACTAGGATTCGATCGTTCTGTGGAAGCCAATTAGGGAAAGAGAGTAGGCGAGAATCGAATGATGAAAAAGACGATTTTGTTGTTGTGCGGCTTGATGGGGTTAATCAGTTTCGCTCCAAGTGCAATAGCTGCCAGGCCAACCGCTCCGCAGTTGTTTCCTGCCGATACGCTGACTTACATCCGTGTCGATGATAGTCGCGATTTCAAAGAGAAAATGAGCCAGACGTCGACCGCTCGCATGCTGGCAGACCCTGGGTTGAAGCCAATCGTCGACGATCTCTATGGGTCTGCGATCCAGCTAACGGCTCGCATGCAAGATGCGATCGGAGTGAACCTTGAAGAATTGCTGGCGATACCTAATGGTGAAATGGCATTCGCTGTGTATTCCAACGAACGCAAGCCAGTGATCGTTGCCATGTTGGAAGCGGGTGACGAATTACCGGCGTTGGAATTAATTCTCGCTCGAGCCGAAGAGCAATTAGCACAACGATCCGATCGTACGGAAGAGAAGGTTGGCGATTTGACCTTGGTGATTTGGAAAGATCGCCAACGGGCTGATCGTGAGATCGCATACTTCATTGATCAAGGAGTTTTTGTTGCAATCTCGCAGGTCTCTGCTGCTAAAAAGCTCTGTGATGTATGGCAAGGAAAAGTAGGCGAAGGGTCTGAGAAATACAAAACGCTGGCAGAGAACCGCAAGTTTCTCACGGTAATGAGCCAGTGTGTTGGTTCCGAGGGAGAGCGTCCTCAGATTTCATTCTATTGGGATCCATTGGCGACCGTTCGCGCGATCATCACCAACAGCGGCAATACCGCTGGTACGGCGGTTCTTGCTTTGCTTTCACCATTGGGAATCGATGGTATTCAATCCATCGGCGCTTCGATGATTATGTCGACCAAAGAATTCGATTCGATCATCCATGCTCATTTGCAATTGGCCAGTCCGCGTAAGGGTGTGCTGGAAGTAGTAAGGCCCAAGAGTGGTTCGACGGTTCCTGAGCCTTGGGTACCTGATGATGTGGGTAGTTATTCAACGTTGAATTGGGAAGTGCAAAACACCGTCAATGGCATCGAGAAAATTTTTGATACTTTCCAAGGTGAAGGGGCATTCAAAACGTCTGTTTTAGATCGTGCTAAGGAACGTACCGAAATTGATTTTCGCAGCGAGATCATCGAGCAGATCACTGGACGTGTAACCATCATTCAGGGCTTTGTTAAACCTTTCCGTGTTAACAGCGGCACGAACCTGTTCGCTGTGCAATTGAAGGATCCGACGAAGTTCAAAGATGAAGTGATGCCGAAGTTTATGAAACTGATGGAACGTGGCAATGTCGTGCCGACTCGAAAGAGTGGTGGAAACGGTGAGTTTTATGTGATGGAGCGTACTGGTGAATCACCACAACGCGAAAATGCTCCATCTCCCGATGTGGTTCGTCGTCCACGAGTTTGCTTTGGCGTCATGGAAGACTACTTTATCGTTTCGGATGATACTTACATGATCGACGAGATCAGTGCGGCCAAAGATGGACGACGCGGCCTGCTGTCGGCATCGGAAGAGTACGAGTTGATCTCTGCGAAAGTGAAGGAGCAACTGAAGGATAAGGAAACATCGATCCTCCTGTTCTCCAAGCCTCAGGAGTCGCTGCGAGTGTTTTACGAAATGGCTAAGGACCCAGCTAACAAGGAACGATTGCGAGAAGCAGCTGCGAACAATCCTGTTCTTCAGGCACTCTCTGGTGCATTGGAAAAGCACGAGCTACCTCCTTTCGATGTGATCGAAAAGTACCTCAGTCCAACGGGTGCTTTTGTTACTGAAGATGAGACCGGTTTGCACTACACAGCATTCTCGATGAAGAAAGAATAGTGAGGCTATTCTGTAACTTACCTTGAGGCTTTCTCGCGAACTGCCTTAGTGTCGGCTTCGATTGATTATTAAAGCCATGTCCTTCGTTTCTCGGGGGATATGGCTTTTTTGTTGCTTGCCGTATCATACGTCTCAAGGTTCGTGTTCCGCACGTGCTAAACGAGCATGTGTCGATTGAAGCGAATTGTCGCTAATTGCAGTGGTGCCGCGAGTAATTTTCGCTGCACGTTTTTAAGCATTTCACTGGTTAATCATATTGGAAAAGTCTATGTCCGCTCAATCAAGTAATCCCTTTCGGCTAGATGGTCGTGTCGCATTGGTTACCGGTAGTTCTAAAGGTCTTGGCAAAGCGCTTGCCATTGGTCTCGGCAAGGCTGGGGCTAAAGTAGCGATGAATTACAACAATAGCAAAGCGGCTGCCGATAAAGCGTTTGCGGAATTCAAAGCGGCTGGCTGCGAAGGTGCGATGTTCAAAGGGAATGTGATTGACCAAGCCGACGTAGAGCGAATGGTTGAAGAGATTCGCAAAACGTTAGGTCCACTCGATATTATCGTACTCAATGCAACACCCGATCAGCCTCAAAAGCCAATCGAACAGTACGACTGGGATTTTTATCAATCGATGCTCGATTTCTTTATCAAGAGTCCCTACTTGTTAACTCGAGCAACATTGCCACATATGAAACAACAGCGTTGGGGAAGAATCATCAATATTACCAGTGAAGTTTTTCAATTGGGTGTCAGCCCCTTTACGGCCTATGTTGCAGCGAAGGGTGGTCAAACTGGTTTCTCACGCAGTTTGGCTCGCGAGTTGGCTCCATTTGGGATCACGGTCAATATGATTGCCCCCGGTTGGATTCCCGTTGAACGTCATGAGAATGATCCGCAAGAAATGAAAGATGCCTATCTCGCTACGGTCCCCGCTGCACGCTGGGGAGTGCCAGAAGATGTTGTTGGCGCTGCCGTTTATTACGCGAGTGATGCCGCCTCTTTTGTTACTGGCCAGACCATTTCTGTGACCGGCGGTCATACTGTGCACTAGAATTGAGTGGTCACTCGATTTATTGGTCTGAAGTGCAAAGAATAGCCAAAGCGGAAGGTGACTGGTTTCTCGCAACGAAAAGGCACTGGAGTCGTTCGCGGTATGACTCTTATAGAAAAGCATTTCAAGCTTGTTAACTGAAATGCTTTTCTAGTTTACAGAGCTTAAGTGGTCGCGGAGATCCGCCCTGGCTCATTTGCTGCGCCGAAAGACTTCTAGGATCCTGAGATCGTTGTTGCTTCGATCAATAATTTCTATTGGCAGACCATCAGTTCAGAATTCAAACGCGGCAAAGCTGAGCAAAGTTATAAGGAACGCTGAGATGGACCGAGCCCAATATCAAAACGTAGTGTCGACTTTCTTCGATTGCCAGCCTGCGGTCATCACTGAGATCTTTCAAGAATTGTTGGCGGCGATGGCTGCAGAGCAATCGCTACCACCCGGGGCTTGTATGTCACAGAACTACGAGACCGCGCAGGCCAATCCGGAGATTCATCTTCTTCCAGGAAATCTCAAAGATGCTCGAGATGCCATTTTTCCTTATTTTTGGGGTACCGATGGATGGTCTAGCCCTTTGCATTTAGAGAACGTTCGAGGGCCTGCAAACTTTGCTTCGCTGGTCGGGGCGCTGGCTTGCTTTCTAAAGAATCCCAATCTCTGCACGGACAGCAATAGCCAGCGATCTAACGAATTGGAAGTGAAGGCGATTACGGCTCTTGCGAATCTAGTCTTCTATCACACCCGCGACCCTTGGGGGGTCTTCACAACGGGTGGTACTATCTCAAACCTCTATGCAGCGAAGATTGGTATTGAAAAAGTGGTACCCGGCGCGATGCAGAAGGGTTTGCAGGGTGCAAAGTTGGCTGCTGTTGTTTCTGATGCAAGCCATTATTGTAACAAGACACTGGTTGGCTGGCTCGGTATGGGAATCGAAAGTCTCCATTCCATAGCGGTCGATGATCGTATTGCGATGCGCTTGGATCTACTTCGAGAAAAGTTGGAATCGTTGTATCGAGATGGATATCGGGTTCCCTACCTTGTCGCGACATTTGGAACTACCGATGCTTTTGGCATTGATGATGTACAAGGAATCCGTCAGATCTCAGATGAAGTCGCAGCGAAGTATGGCCAAGTAGCTCCCCATCTCCATGTCGATGCTGCTGTGGGGTGGACGCTCTGTTTCTTCGCGGATTACGATCTGGAGAAGAATCCATTGAAGTTCACTGATGAACTATTGCCGAAGATCGCTGAAGCTCAGAGACATGCCAGGGGATTGCAGGTCGCAGATAGTATTACGATCGATTTTCATAAGATGGGACGTGGGCATTATCCCAGCAGTGCCTTCATCGTTAATTGCCGAAGTGATTTGTCTTATCTTGCTCGAAGTGTTGCTGATACACCTTACTTTTCCGAAGCGGATAGTCGTCGCGATCCGGCTCTGTTTACGCTGGAATGCTCTCGGCCCGCTGTCGGTCCTTACTGTGTCATGGCATCGCTCAATAGCATCGGTTTGATCGGCTGGCAGATGCTTACCGCACGCGCGCTCGAACTGGCGCATTACTTCAAAACCCGTCTTAAACAACTCGATTATTGCCTGGTGTTGAATCAGGATACTTGTGGTTCCAGCGTTGTCTGGTGGGTATTCTCCAAAGGTCGCGATGCGAAACGTAT
>Ga0315904_10000410_pt1 | contig 67754 bp, 60 predicted proteins | sample LakEriMetagenome_6_FD_203529 | JGI IMG/M metagenome (GOLD analysis project Ga0315904, IMG submission 203529) | Freshwater fungal communities from buoy surface, Lake Erie, Ohio, United States - Buoy 12 MA120 | ecosystem: Environmental > Aquatic > Freshwater > Lake | place: USA: Lake Erie, Ohio...
TCTTGATTTGTTTGGGTCTGTTTGGGATTCGTTTGGGGATTCGTTTGGGGATTCGTTTGGGGATTGTTTGGGGTTCGTTTGGTTGTTGATTATTCATCTTGTAGGCTTTGTTTTATATATTGTTTTTTGGGTAAATTGTAACGCAATTGTAACGCAAAGGGGGTAAAAAGTGTTGCGCAACTGTTGCGCAACAATTTAAAGTGTTATATTTGCTATATGAAAAAATGTTTATATTGTAATACGGAATTTACAGAAATACAAAAAAGAAAGGTTTTTTGTTCAAGTAAGTGTAGGTCTTATGCAAGTAGAGTTAAAAATAGGGTTTTGACAAAAGACTGGGAGTATGTCATGGACAAGAATGGCATAAAGTTCCCTTTAGATAAATCCTTAGTGCTTAAATTGGCGATATTCTATGGTTTAGATGTCAGAGTACCTAAAACGCAAAATAAGCCTAAAATTGACACCGAAATTAAGCATAAAGTATCTATGCCGACTATTTCATCATTTGAGCTGCCACAAAAAATGAAAGTTGATTATAAAAAAGAATATGAATTATGTGAGTTTCCTGATGAGTATAAAGCACTATGGGATAAAATTAATGCTGACGATGAAGTTTGTACAAAGGATAAAAAAATATGGAAAATAACTTTAAATATTAAATAGAAAAATAACTAATAAAAAATATATTTTGTTTATATTTGTTTGGTCATAATTGTAACGCAAAAATGTAAATGTTTACCGACCACGTCATTCAGACTACGATATATTCAATTTCTTGAAGGAATGCGAAAGGTTACAACTAGAATTTATTTTGCCGTAAAAAAACTATTTACTACATTTGCATTGAGCAAAGTTTTTTCATACAAAACGTGTTTATTTATTAGATTAAAAAGGTAAAGAAGCTAACTAAGGTTGGCTTTTTTATTAAAATGCTGTATAAGTAGCTTCTATTAATTCGGGTTGAGGATGAAAGTCGCTCTTATCCTTGCGAAAGGTAGTATGAGAATATAATCCTGTTGCTTTTGCCCCAAATAACCAAAAGTATTTTTCAGCTACAATCTTTATTTTATGTTTTTTTGCCAAGTGCTTAGTTAAATAGATAGTGCTTTCAATTTGTTGTGGCGTGTATTTCTCATAAGCCTTTGAACCTCGATAACCTTTAGGATATAATTGCACGTTTTCTTTTGATATTTCTTTGTTGCCAATGCCAAAATATCTACCATTTTTTTCAGTTAACCAACCAAAAGAAGCCATTTCTATTTGTATAGTTTTTTTCTCAATAGAAGCCCCTCCTTTGATGCCTAATGCATACGCCCAATGTTTATCGTCAAATACCTCAATAATATCACCATTTCGCTCTACAAAGTAAGGTGTAGCTATTCTATCAGGTTTTGTATTCCACCAATCCACTGAAGACTTGGCTGAACCACCTGCTGAATGATGCCAACATACTTGTTCTTTTTTGGTTATTTCGTGAAAAAATTGGTTATCATCAAGCCAATGATGGCAGTTTATTATTCTATTTTTAGGCTTACCTACAACAGCCTCTAAGAACTTGCCACTTACCCATCCTTTGCCAATATTGTGCCATCCACCTATATTGTTAGTTGATTCGACAATTGCATTTCTTTTTAATTTACCTAAAATATCCCCTTTTACATCAGGTATTGACCTGATATTTAATTCTGGAGTGATTACCTTGAACTTAATCATCATTTATTGAATGTCTTTAGTGCCTCATCAAAAGTTTTCTTGTATGCTGGGTTATTGCCCACCATTTCTTCAATCAATGGGAAAATAATTTTAATAGCTAAAACCGCCTTATCAAGCTGGTGAGAGGTTGCCTCTAGTCTTGATTCTACTTCGGTAAGTTTCTCAAATAGTAGGTCATTACTTTTTTGCAATTCTTCTCGGCTCTGTTTAAATTGTGTATCTTCATTAATCTTGATAGCGGTGTGATTATCATTTCGCTTCTTTAAATAATCCCAAACGCCTTTACTTAATACAAGTAAGCAACCGCCTATAATTCCGTACCAATTATTAAATTCCATTTTTCAAAATTAGTAATTTTCTAGTTTATTTACTATATTTGCAGAAGTTTTTTAGTCGGAACTTAGTTTATTTTTAAAAAGCCTTGATTCAAGGCTTTTTTTATTTTGAAATATTTCCGAGTTGACATTTCTTTAAAAGTTGGTAGCTTTTCAGTATCCGACTGCTCAACATTAAACGGCTGGTAAATAACTTAAAGCAGTTATATGTGGATATGTAATAACAAACGAATCTACTAAATTACGAAAATCGGCATATAAATTATAGTGCGCTATGGATTGATTGCATAGGTATAGCGAATTTGTATCAGCCATCTTTTTTGCCCTTATTATTGTCGCTATCTTGCTATGGTAGTAATATTGCGATTTGAAAATATACGCTACTACTTTCCTAGCTTCGCTTATATGGTAATCGCTTTTGACGTTAAAAAAATCATGTATAGGAACGTGCAATTTCTCGCATACTTGTTTTATAAGGTTCAAATCTTTACTCTCGATTGTAGCCATGTGAGCTTCTATTTCTTCATGGGTTAGGTGGATTGTTTTTTGTTTCATTATTTTTGCGCTTCTTTTACATATTCCCAAATACCTAAATTTTGCATATTGTTAAGTACCAATTTAGTTAGGTTATTCATCTGCATGACATTTTTTCTCAAATCCTCAATTTCTGATTTATATTCAGAGTTTGTAGATTGCCTACGTTTTATATCATCCTTGCTTAATTCATCATCAACGATTTGCGAAAAGTTTAATTCTGTTGCATAATGGTATTTCGCTTTTTTTAGTAAGTTGACTATTGATGTGTGGTTCATTGTTTTAACTCGAATTATATCAGCTATCCGAACTAGCGTATAACCTCGATTATAAAAGATTAAGGATAAAACTTTTCTTGCGTTTACAAATTCCTCTTTTCTTGATACGCTTATCACGTCTTCAACTACTAAGTTCATTCGATTAGCAACGGACTTAATTAGTTCTGCATCTGATTCATTCAACGATGCCATGTGTTTTTCTGCTTGTGTTTTCTGTGTCATTATATTTTTATATTTTGTGTTTCATTAAAATGGAGTTTCTTGTGTAATTTGATTATACTCTTTATATTCTTCTAATAGTGACATTACTTTATTATGCGCTAGATTATGCCTTAAATCAATATCTACATTATTAATTCCATCTCCATTTTTTCTAACTAATATTTGAAGTAAATTTTTAGTACTAATGCCTTCGTATTCATGTTCTCCGTATGCTTCTGGTCTATGTAGAAAAGAAACATGATAAACCCTTTCTTCAATCGAACCGCTATCTCTAAGATTGCCCAATGTTGGTCTTTTGTCGCCTGTTTTTAAAGCTTCTCTGTTAACCTGTGCTAATAAAATTATTGGCACATTGCATATTTTAGAAACTGCATTTATTTCATCAATTATGTATGCTATTTGTTGTTCTCTTACTCTAAGTAGAGATAGCTTTTTATCAGTAAGTCTAATTACAGAAAGATAATCTAAATAGATGCATTTACAATTTTTTGTAAATACCCAGTATTTTATTTTATTTATTAAAGCATCAATGGTAATATTAGGGGTATTATCCATGTGTATTTTATGCTGAACTAAATCCTCTAAGCCTTGGAGTATTTCTTTTTGATAATTACTACAATTATCTTTAAGTTCTTTTGCAGGTATGTTTGTAAGATTGCTTATGTACCTAAATATTAATCTATCTTCAGTTAACTCACCATTCCAAATTCCAACATCAAACCTTTTTGATTGCTCAACAGAAACAGATACTTCAAATGCCGTTTTACCCATAGATGTTCTAGCCGCAATTACATAAACACAACCACCTTGTAATTCACCTAATACTGAATCAAATTCTGGTATAAATGTTTTTATTCTATTTTCATCGGGTATTACATTTTGTAGTGAGTTCTCTATTTTATTTATAAATTCATGTATAATTGTATGAAATTCACGATATGAAACAGATTGAATATGTTTTTTTATTTCACCAATATTAGACTTAAAATCATTTATTGTTTCAAAAATATCACTTGTATCAGAATATGAGTTTGAAATAATCATACCTGCTATGCTAATTAATTCTCTTTTAAAATAATGTTCTAATATTATTTTAATGTACTCATCAATATGAACACTACCTGTAACGGTTTCAGTCAATTTGAATATATAATAACTGCCGCCTACTATTTCTATTTCTGATATTTTCCTTAAATAATTACCTAAAGTTAAAGCATCTATTTTAGAACCTTCTTCATTCATCGCTTTTATAGCTGAAAATATTTTCTGGTGTGCATCAAGATAAAAAGCATTTGGAACTCTTATTTTCGATAATACAAATTCAATTATAGAAGGTTCTACAATCATTATACCTAAAACAGCTTTTTCTATTTCAATTGCTGATGGTTGAATTTTACCATAAATAAGGTGTTCGGTATCTTTAGTTTTTATGTTATTTTTCATTATGCTTTTCTTTTAGTTTCGCCTTCCCATAAAATAATATTGTACATCTGCTTACATCTATCTAAGATTCTTTCATCTAATATTTTATTATCTCTTATGTATTCGGGGGAAATATTAGATATTATATGTGTTTTAAACCCATGATTAATAAAACTCTCATATCTATCATCAATTAACATTTCAGCTAAATTTTGTTTTTTACCAAAATTGTTAACAATTCCAGAGCTTTTTAAAAATTCATCAAAGCAAATATCTTTTTTAGCTTCATATCCGTAATCATCAAAAATCTTTGATTTATTCTCATCAAATTCATCTTCTATCTTTTTATATCTAAAAATTGATATTTTTTTATTCCCTAAGTGTGGCGTGTAGAAACAAAAGTCTTGAAAAACCTTCATTGCTATTGATTTTCCGCTACCTATTTCGCCAAAAATCCATAAAGATTTATTAGGGTCAATACCAAAATCATTGCATTTTTCATGCTTTGTAAAATAGTAAAATAGCTTTTTGTAATTTAATGAAATTTCATTTGAAATTTCAAATTCAGGAATTATGGCTTTCCCTATGTCAATTAGGGCTTCCTTACCGTTTGTACCTATTTTCATTTTAAAGCTAAATTTTAAGTAAAAGATTGAGTTTTTAAGTATGTTTTTCTTATTTCTTCATGGTCTTTCAAATCTGTTGTTCCATCAAAGGCTAGTTTTTGTTTATTTTTCTTTGAATCAGCTATTCTTTGAATATAATTCTTGTCATTTATCTGTTCAAGATATTTGTCACATTTCTCTTTATTGAAAAGTGTAGGTATTTGCAGGTATTTTTCCATTTCAGTATTTTCCCATTCCCATTTTTTTAATTTAATCACCTTTACCGCATCCTCTAATGTAATTCCATCTTTAATTCTAGCTTGTAGAAACTTTAAGTTACTTCCATTGAGTTTAGAGTGCTTCTTACAATGCTCATTGAAAAATGTCAAAATATCATTTGATAAACTGAATTTTTCAATTTTTTCAATTTTTTGACAAGGTAATTCAATACTCTTTTTTACTATATTCTTTTTTACTATATTCTTTTTTACTAAGTTGGTGGATTTTCCACTAGTGGATTTTCCACTAAAGGATTTTCCACTAGTGGATTTTCCTTCTATTGGATTTTCCAATAAATAGTTTTTTTCAAAAGAATCTATTAAATTTTCCGTACTTACATGAGTATTGTATGGTGTTTCAAATAAATAATATTCCATATCAAAAAATCCGCTATCATTTTGATTCTTTTTTCGTACTAAATACCCATTATCTTCAAGTTCCTTAACTGCTACCTTGATTGCATCAATACCTTCTTTTAATTGAGAAGACATTTTTTGAACTGAAAAACTCCAATTTTCAGGTTTAGATTGAATGTATGAGTAAAGACCTTTTGCCTTTAGACTAATATCATTTCTGTTCAGTAATGCATTTGGGGTTATCCCAAACTTATTTATTATTGAAATTTTTGCCATTTTATTTATTATTTAAAAATTTGTTTAGTTTTTCAAGTTTACTTTCTGATGCCTTAGATTCTACAATTATTTCTGCTTCCACATCTACTACTTCATTTGTTTTTAGTATTTCTACATTGTAGCCAGAATCTCTCATTTCTTGGATTGCTTTTTTATTGTCGTCTGTTAGGTTTTCGTTTTTTTCAACTTTGATTAAAACTCTATTCCAACGACCACATCTTGAAGTTATAGCATCTCTAAATTCTTGCTTTGTTGCGAAGCCGTAATGACTTGTAAGGTACTTTGAGTATTCTACCTTCCAATTCTTTGAGAACCTTTTATTAAGCACCATATTAGGTTCTTTTGGTGGGATTATATTATTCTCATAGTAGTATGTCATTTTTACAATCCATTCTGTATATGTTTTTAAAATATCTTTTTCTTTACCTGTTACCCAAAACGACTTCATCCTTGCATTATTTTTATCGAAATAAACGATTTGGAATGGCATATTAGTCCATTTAGCATAATGGAATGCTTGTAATTTATGGTGTGGTAGTGGTTCGTTTGAAAGTTCGATTGCATTGAAAATATGCTCGCTACATGACTTTATTTCTAATCCGCAATCTTCATAAGTATTGTTTGGGTTAAGTTTCGCAAATTCTTTAATAGCATCAGAAAGCAATCCTATGAATGATAAGAAATTAAATTTTTCTAAAATATCATTGATGTCATTAATGTTGAATTTACCTCCATAAGTTACGTCTAAACGTCCACTAACTTTTAGCCCAAAATTAAAGTTAGAATATACTCGTTCTTCTTGCTTTTTAAGTAACCCAACCTCGAATAAAACTATCTTAAAAAAATCTTCAATCAAAGCACCAATCTTAAACTTCCTAATCGCTATCTCATTTGGAACATTAGAATATGGTACAGATTTCATTGATAAATATGTATCAAACATAGAATTTCCTATTTCGCTGGCATAAAGATAATCACGAGGTTCTAATTTTCTTGATTGCTCTTTAGCTAATGCTGAATCGAATATATCTACGAATGGTAGGTATTGTAGTTGTTGTTTTTTAGCCATTTTTTTAGTCGTTTATTCTGCGTTTCTAATTATTTTAAATTCATCACCTCTATTAATTTTTAATTCAGTTGCATTATTGTTTGATATTTTAACCCTATTGTTAACTTTGTCAACAATGATTATTGATAATGTGTATTTATCATTTATTAGTAAATCACCACACAAAACTTTTAAAGTTCTTGTGTATATAAATGCTGTCTTATCACTTAAAAATTCAACCTTATCACAGGCTAAAATATCATCAATTCTTTCAGGTCTCGGCACTCTTGGTGAACCATCTAAATTTCTTACAATATCTAAAGGCATCATAATGCCAAAATTTATATCAGTAGTTTTTAATGAGTTCAGGTAGTTATCTATGTATCTTACTATTTGGAAAGTTCTTGGGATTATATCTGCATCTATTCTTTTATCACCATTAATTACTTGCCTTCCAATAGAGCCATCTGAACCAATCAAAAAATAATAATGACCACTCCAGAAGTCAGTATATTTAAAAGTGAGTACTTTTTCGCCTTTTTCTTTTCTAACTTTCGTAGTATCAACATCTATACCAAAAATTAATTTAGTAAATTCGGCTGTAATTGGCATTTTAGATAATGCTTCTATGTCTATTATTTTTTCCATTTTTTAGTCGTTTTTATTTTTTTATCCCATAAAGATTGTGAGCAAATATTTTGTTTAGGTGTACTTTTTACAAATTCTTTTATATCAATACTTTGTTTTTTTTCCATTTTTTTTGTTTTATTTTTTATTGCGAATTATCTATTGCATCACTACAAGGGAATCTATCATAAGGTATAAGTGCCTTTTTTAAAATATATTGCTCTAATCCATCGAGTGTAACAACTTTGTAAAAAAGACTCCCAAATACCATTGAGTATGTGTTTAAAAGTTTAACAATTTGACCTTTTTTCAAAGTGGTATATTCTGCATCTATTACTATGAATTTTTTATCTTTCATTATTTAATATAATCTGATATTTTTGGTGAATGATTACAAGCACTACACATTGTAATACTTGCTGTTAATACCTGCTCCTTTACAATTGAATCAATATCAACTGATTTTTTTGCACCACAAACTAAGCAATCTACTGATGCCGTTTTTGTTTGGTCTTTTAAGGTATTATTGATAATAACTTGAAACTTTTTTTTAGCATTTTTTAAGTTAATAGCAACAACATAAATACACTCGCTATCTGCAATTAATTTTCTATGTACACTAGCAACTTTCCCACTAATAGGATAGCTTATTGTTTGCTTATCATATTGTGCCAACTCTATTATACCTGTTCTAGTATTTAACTCAAAACATTTTTGTCCTTTATGTAAATTTACACTACCAATAAATTTAGCTTGTTTTTGTTTCTGCATTTCGGCATTTTGATTTACCGATAGCTTATCTTTTTTCTTAGGTTGAAAATCCATTTTATTATTTTGTAGCCTTGCATGTTAAGTCCTTAATATCTATCTTTAATTTCTTGGAAATTATCTTTAGCAAAGATATATGCATTAAAGATTGTGAATTTCGCTTAAACATAGTGCCTAATGCAAGAATGTTTGTTTCAATGTTATCAGCTAATTCAGTAAGTAATACAGCATCAGATAATATAGCTTTTTTAACATCTGGCTGAAACGATAAATAATACTTTTTTTGATTTGACATAATTATTAATTATTTTATGCAAACGTAAAATATAATCTTTAATAAACAAAATAATTGTAAAAAAAAAAGAAAAAATATTTGTAAAAATTTTTGTTTTTTTGAATTTTGTGGTTTAATATTGCATCTAAACAATTAAAATTTTAAAAATGGCTAACACGACACTAAAAAACATCACTATTAATTCATTTAAAGGAATTAGCGAAAACTCACCTGTAATTATTGACTTTAATGGAGAAGACAATATTGTAAAATTTGATGGCGACCAAGGTACAGGTAAATCATCATCATTAGAAGCTATATTATGGCTAATGGGTTATTCTTTTGATGTAAACATTAAAGAATTATTTAATGGCAAAAATCCTATTGATGAAGAAATGCTTTTTGAGCATAATGAGGTAAAATACAAAGCAATTGCTAAAGGCGATAAAATTATAGTAAAAAGTTGTCGTGAAAGCGATGGAACAACAGCTGATAAATATGTTAATGAATCAAGCCCAAAAGACTTATTGAATCGAATTTTTAAAAAATGTATTGTGCGCCAGGATTTTAGATATGATAAATCCGAAAAACAAGTTGAGTGGGTATCTGAATTATTTCCTATGCCTAAAGAAGAAAAACAAACAATAATTGTACTTACTAAAAAGATTGAAGAACTAAAAAAAGATACTAGACCTTCTATTGGTAAATTAGTTTCCCAATACAAAACTCTCACAGAAAGCAATCCGCTTTATAAAGAATATCAAGAGCGTGGCGAAGCACTAGAAAAAGAAGTTACTACATTGAAGAAAAAAGACGACAAAAATGACGTATCTAAAATTGCCACAGAGTACACTAAATTTCAACAAGCAAAAACTGCACTAGATTTACTTAAAAATACCGATAAATTAAAACTTCAAAATGAAATATCTGATATTGAAAAACAAATAAACGAACTACAAATAAAACTTTACATTAAAAATGATGAATTATTTTCAGTAGAAGAACGTCTTGTTAAAGGCGAAGAATTTATTGAAAAAAATAAATCAATAGAAAAGAAATATGCTGATGCAATGACATTGGCTTCATCCGCAAATGAAAACGCAATCAAAATAAAAAATTTTGAAGACTTAAAAAATAATCTTGAAGCATGGAACGAACAAGAATATAGGTATGCAAACATTGATTCTCAAATCAAAGAAATGGTAAAAGCTATTCGTGAAGTAAAAGCCGAATACATACCTAAAATTGAAGGTTTAGAAATTGTAACCGATGCCGAATACGAAGATGGTGAGTTAGTAGGAAATGATGTCGGAATCTACTTAAATAATGTAAATTTGCGGACATTATCTGGTAGTGAATATATTATGACAATGATTAAAATTATTCGCAAAAGTGGTTCAAGATTTATATTTATTGACGATTTAGCTACATATGGTTCAGATACAATTTCTTATATTAACGAGTTGGCTAATTCAATTAAAAATGAAGGAGGAATAATTTTTTGCAGCGAGATGGAGCGAGGAACAGAACTTAAAATAGAAATGGCAGATAATATCTAATAAATTCCGATAAAATGGCACAACTAAACGCAAATACACCTTATATAAAATGCTATATAAGAAAAGAATTTACAGGAATTGGTAAAGAAATAGAAGGTTATATATTTGGGTGCAAATCAATGTTAAATTATCCTTTGCTATTTCATTTCCAAGGTTCAAATGGTGCGGTATTTTGGAATGTATCAATTAATTATTTTTGCCATAAACTAAAATATTCAAGGCTGTCTAAAAATGAAGAAATAAGACTTCAAATGCTAGAGAGTTGGGATGCTCAAAGTAATGCAATAACAACAACTTGTTTTAAATTTTTAGAAAATAAAATGGTAGATGTATATTGTAGAGATAATAAATGGAGAAAAGGTAATTATATTTTTACTTTAGATGATTATGAGGGCGATTGCAACGATATAAACGTAGGTCATTCAAATAGTTTAGATAGCAAGTGCTTTCACTTTATAGCACTACATGATGGCAACTTTTGCTTACAACCAAATAATTTAATTCGTTGGCATAATGCTGATTTTATTGTTCCATACGATTTAAAAAGTCCACCAAAAATAAAAATAATAAAAGATACAATATTTTCAGAAAACATTGATAGAACGTATGGCAATAGTGCTTATTATTTTTATCAACGTGGTGTAAAAAAGCATTAACCGAGAATGCCCTGCTTTTGGCAATACCTTGTTAGGTGCAGTGCTTCTCACAAACTTAAACAAAATGGCACATATATTTAAACACAAAGAAAGCGACAAAAAAACAAATAAAATGCGTACACAAGAAGAAATTAAAAGACAAATTGAAGGGTTAGAAAAAATGAAAACTTGGTTGCCCAAATATTCAGGGTTTGGAACACCTAACCACGAATTAATTGATGCACAAATATCAATAATTGATGGCAGTAGTGAATTGTCGGATATTGATGAAGGTGATTTTGAAGAAATGGATGCACAAAATGAGGTTTATCGTGGTGCAGAAGAAGCGGAAATGTGGTTAGATGGCGATAGGGAAGAAGATTTGTTTGAGGAACAGTCGTAGTATTACCGCTAACGTGATGCAGATAAACGAAGGCGCAAATAGCCGTTTGACGGTTGGCGAAGTTGCCGACTTAAAAGCACTTAGTAACAATTTAAAATAATAACACAATGACAGAACAACAACTTATTGATGAAGGCTACAAAGCTTTCAAAGACGGCAAAAAGTCTTTTGATTTTTATGTAAAAGATTTTGGAGAAAATTTTAAGTTTGATAAAGTTCATAAAGCTATGACAGCACTTAATTGGTGTTGGTCATTTGGTAAAGATGAATCAGGTCAAGAACGAAAAGGAGTTCCAGATATTAATACTCTAAAAAATAGAGCATACCGTCTTTTAAAAGAGGCTTACGATGAAAACAAACAAATTTCAACTGCTGGATTTACTGCTGGTTGGGATAATGGCGAACTTTTCTTAGTGTTCAACTTGGAGGAGTGGTCGGTTTAGGGTTTCGCCTAACGGCTGCGGATTATTTAGTATAAAATTTTACAAATAAACGCAGAACGATGAAAGAGAAAATAGAAGAAATGTACATCCAAGCCTTGATAGATGACTTACCGCCTAATGTATTCGCAGACCAAGTTTTGCGTTTATTTGAAGTTAGCGGTAGGCATTCTTGGTTGCAAAAAGATGACCTTGAATTTGCTATCGCACTTCAAGAAGAAAATAGGTTAGAAGCCGTAAAGTGGCTTTGTGAAAAAGCAAGAGGACATTCTTTAACTCCATTAAAAGATGCAAAGGACATTCTCGATGCTTACCGCTAACGAAAAAGTATTGCCGAAGGTGGGGCATTGTACCACTAATGTTTAATTGAAATACAAAAGTTCATAATATGGAAAATGTTGATTTGAAAAACGAAAACCCCACTTGCGGTAAAGTGTTACCTGCCGTTTTATTTGTCGGGGCAAAACTTTATCGAACTAATTACAATGAAATTACAGAAGTAATTACGATTGAAAGGGTAACTAAAACACAAGCAATCGCAAAAGGTGGCACTTATAAGTTTGGGATTGAAGTTTCGAGTTATGGAACTGCGAGAAAACTTGGGAATACAGATAGATGGTCAAGTGCAAGTTTTTATTTAGAAACTCCCAAACTTCAAGAACAACTTTGGAAGCAACAAGCTGTCAAAAAGTTGAAAGATACTGATTACTCAAAATTAAGCACCGAAGTTTTAAAGGAGTTGCTGTCGCTGGTAAATGGCAGGTAACGTTTGGCAGCTATACGCAGTTGTGTGTCGGCTTGTGCGGTTTGAAAATTGCGTATAGGTGCTGTTATAGGCAGTAGGGATTTTTAGCAGAATGTTTAATCGAAGCACTAAAGAAAAAAAGAAAAAATGCGAAGCGAGGGAATAAAAAATATTGATTGTTTGGAACTGCTTAAACAAGTGGAAGATGAAACTATTGACTTAACGATTACATCACCACCTTACAATTTAGGAGTGAAGCACCATACTGGTAATAACGTTTTTGAAGCCTATGATGAATACATTGACGATATGCCCGAAGAAGAATATCAGAGCCAACAAATAAAGGTACTGAATGAGATTTATAGAGCAACAAAACAAGGTGGAAGTTTAATGTATAACCACAAGAATAGAATTAAGAATGGAAAGCAAATAACGCCTTATGAGTGGCTTTTGAAAACTAATTGGACTTTAAAGCAAGAAGTAGTTTGGTTTAATAGAAGTCAAAACTTTGATAAATGTAGATTTTATCCAATGACTGAAAGAATTTATTGGTTATCAAAAGGAACAGATACCAATTTTATAAACGCCATTAACCAACACGATTTAATAAAAGATACAGCCGAAGGAACAGACAAAGAACACAAAAGGGCTTTTCCTGTAAAATTGGCTCAAAGGTTTATTATTTGCTTTCCTGATGCTGAATTGATATTTGATCCTTATATGGGAAGCGGAACGACTGCAATAGCAGCCATAAGAGAAAACAGAAAGTATTTAGGTGCTGAACTATCAAAGAAGTATTACGAATTAGCAAACAAACGAATTGAATATGAAACAGCACAAACAAAATTGTTCTAAAGTGCGGTGGGCATTTTTTCTTTTTTTTCTTCCACAAATGTTGAAACAAAGAACGTCTGCCCTATTGCCTATAACGGTTCGCATATACCCGAAGGAGGGGATTAAATAGTATAAAGGTCTAAACAAGTACAAAATGAAATTAAAAGCACAAAAATTCAAACCTGCACTACAGCCCCTCTTTTGGGTATATGCTGTTATGTGCCGTTTTTTCAAGGTTCACTACAGATTAAAAAGTGGAAGTTGTAAATGGCGGTGCATATCAGTAAATGGTAGTAAGTATCATTTAGCCTTACCAATCACTAAATGGGTGTTCAAATTTGAGCCATTTACAAATTGGGTATATGTTGGAAGGAATGTCTTTTAAAATGGCACATAACGGTTTCGGGCTTGGCGAAGTGCCGCTACTCGAAACTTAAATTTTAGCACTAACTGTCCTGCGGCATTTTGCCAAACCCGTGTTATGGGATAGTTTTAAAAACCTTTTAGGGTGGGCATTTAAAAATAATATTAAAATGATAACATCAATTTCAAAAGAACTTTACGAAGTTCAAATTCCAAACTTTACAGGTGAAGTAAAAATGCTTCCTTTTAATCTTGAAAACTTGGCAGAAATACCAACTCAATTTAAAGAAATGGTATCTAAAATGATTGAGGCATTACCGATTAAAAAAGGTATTGCATACTTAACTGTTGATGGTAAATTAGTTGAGAAGGGTAAAACACAAAGACGTGGCGGTGTTCATATTGATGGGAACTATTTACCTTCATTGAGTTGGGGAAATGGTGGCGGGAATGGATGGAAAGTTGGAGAAGGTGGTAGAATATTATCTTCAAAAGAGCATAAACTATCCTATGAAAATGAAACAGGTGGGATGCTAATAGCTTCAACTTATCCAGCTTGTAAAGGATGGAATGGTGTATTTGAAGGTAAGCCTTACGTTGGTGGAGATTGCACAAGATTGAAAGGATTAGACGAAGGCTTTGTGTTAAAACCAAATACTGTTTATTATGGTAATAGCCAATGGTTACACGAAAGTTTACCTATTGATAAAACAACTCATAGAATAGTTGCGAGAATTACACTTCCGATGGATTATCCTGTTCTCGGTGCGGTGGGAAAAGGTTTTTAAAATTTCCCATAACGTTATCGGGCTTGGCGAAGTGGCGGAACCTGAAGCTAAATAGAATTACAAAACTTTAAAATTAAGAACAAATGTTGATAGAAGAACTGAACAGCCATTTTGCCAAACCCGTGTTAGGCGATGTTTTTTCTAATCCTTATTTGATGCCTTCCGAATATAAAGGAGAGTACACAAAGAATGGAGGATTAACTAAATTTCAGCCTCGCAAATGGACTGAAAAGGAAATTGAATGGGTTAATATGCTTAAAGCAAAGGGATTTAATACAAAGCAAATTGCAGAGTGTATTGATAGAGATGTAACGCAAGTTTCAATTAAGCTAAAAAGACTTGGTAAAATGAATAAAACATACAATGACCCACATAGAGCAGAGAAATATGCTACAAATGCAAGGTTTATAATTGATGCAAATATTGATAGTGTTTTAGATGTTTTTTCTGGTAGTAAAAGTGCTTATGAAACTTACGGATTAAAAAAAATAGTAACTAACGATGCAGATGTTTCTTATAGCACCGATTATAATTATGATGCCTTAACTTTTTGCTGTATGCAATATGCAGGTGGAAACAAATACGACCTTGTAGATTTAGACCCTTTTGGAAGTGCTTATGATTGTTTTGATTTAGCTATTAAGATGGCAAAGAAAGGATTAGTAATTACACTTGGAGAACTTGGACACAAAAGATTTAAAAGGCTTGATTTTGTTCGTAGATATTACGGAATTGAAACGCTTGAAGATTTCACAACTGATAATTTAGTAAAGCATATTATTAAGATTGGAGAACGAAACAAAAAAACGCTGATACCGATTTATGTTAAAGATTGGCGAAATATAGCAAGAGTATATTTTAAAATTGAACAACTAAAAATAACAGAACAATGGGAAAAATAATTTTATTTATTGGCAACTTTTTAGTTGCTATAATGTTCGGATGGGACATTATGGATTTTTACTTTTTTGATGGGATAAATATCATAAGAGATGAAGTAAATAGGGAGTTTATAATTTGGGTTGGGTTTTTGACATCAATTGTTTCTTCTGCTTATTTTATGGATAGCCACTTATCTAAACGCAATGCTCGTTAAAATATCGCCTAACGGTCGAGGGCTTGGCGAAGGAAGGGATAAATAGTACAAATGTTCAATAAAAGTAATAATGCTAATAGAAAGTAATACAGCTCAATTAAAGCACGAAAGCCCTTCTTTTGCCAAACCCTTGTTAGGCGAAGGCATTGTGAATGTGCGTCTTACTCAAATTGATGGCAAGTTCCCAAATTTAGCTTTAATGAAATTATCACACTATCATAAATCACAAGGTCATAATGTAGTATTTGAAAAGTCAATAGTGAAAGGAATGTTTGAGCCTGAATATAATATAGTTTATGGTAGTGCAATATTCAGCACATCAGCAAAAAAGATTGAACAATTTAAAAGCAACTTCCCAACTGCAATAATTGGTGGTACAGGAACGAATGAAACCACAACAGTTGAAACTACTTTGAATTTGAATGAGTATGAATATTACGACTATGAAATTTATCCTGATTTTGATGGTTCAATTGGTTTTTCTCAACGTGGTTGTAGGTTAAGATGCAAATTTTGCGTAGTGCCAAAAAAAGAAGGTAAAAACGTAAATAGCAACACGATTTATAACATTTGGAAACAGAACCCAAAGAACAAAGGCAAGAAAATTCATTTGTTAGATAACGATTTTTTTGGACAACCAAATTGGCAAGAAAAGGCAAATGAAATTATTGATGGTGGATATAGAGTTTGTTTTAATCAAGGTATCAATATTCGTTTAATTGATGATGAAGGTGCGTTGTACTTATCAAGAATGAAATTCAGAGATGATAGTTTTAAAAAGAAACGTATCTACACCGCTTGGGATAACAAAAGAGATGAAGCAATATTTTTAAAAGGTATTAACTGCATTTTAAATGCTGGAATAAAGCCAAATGAAATAATGGTTTACTTTTTATGTAACTATTGGGAAAAAGGATTAACACAAGATGTTTGGGATAGATTTAATACTATGGCTGAAATTGGATTGCTTCCTTACCCAATGATATTTGAAAAGTGGAACGCATCAGCAGAATTAAAGAAGTTTCAAGAATGGGTTATTCGTGGTGGGTATCGTGTTACACCTTTTGAAACATTTATGAAAGAAACAAAGAAACAATATTTTGAAAGAAAGTCTAACGATGGAACGCTGTCGCTCTTTGCTTTCGCCTAACTTACATATTACCGAAACAAACCTTCGCATATCCATCCAACACAAATGTATTTGCCGAAGGTTTATAAAATTATATTAAAATGAAAGTTTGTAATCACGAGGGCTGTAAATTCAATGTATTTAGCGATGGTTATTGCAAAAACCACCAGTACAAATCGCCTAAGTTCAAAGCAAGGCAATTAAGCAAAGTTCAAAAGGTACGAATACCTATTAACAGAACACAAGTTGCCAAAAAATACAATACAATAGCTAAAACTAAAAAAGTAAAATCAGATAGAAATTCAATATCGGGATTAATAAAGGAATGTGATTATTTGTTTTCTAGGTTAATAAGACAGCTTTATTCAGATAAAGGCATTTCAACATGCTATACTTGTAATAAGAAATCACATTGGAAGGAATTACAAGCAGGGCATTACATCAGCAGGGGGTGTATAACGCTAAGATTTAGTAAATTCAATGTTAGAGTTCAATGTAAAGAATGCAATGAATTTAAAGGAGGAAATTTAGATGTATTTGCACAAAATTTGTTTAAAGAAAATGAGATAGAATTTTTTAAATTAATTAAAATTCAAAGGGTTGTATCAAAAGTGTATAAGAGCGAATTAGTAAATTTAAAATCAGAACTAATAAAAGAATTGGACGAAAATAAATTTGAATACTCAAAAAATAACTTTATTTAACAACTAAAATTTATATATTTGTTTTATGAAATCAAAAATGTATCAAGACGACCCTCCAGGAGGATGGTATGGGTGCTAAAAAATAAAATAATGGCAAAAGCAAAAAAAACAGAAAAAAAAGTAAAAAACGAAGAAATTGTTTTGGTAAAAGTATTTGATAAAAAATCAAATAGACAACGAGAGTTAAGTCAAGAGATAATTAATTTAGAACCTACAAGATATAAATTAAGGTAGGTATAAATTCTCTAAGTATTTCCCAATTATTTCGCCAATAATAAGTATGCCTTTAGTGCTTATGTTGTATTGATTATTATTTGCAAATACATAATCATTATTCACAATGTTTTTTATGTTTTTATCAAAACCTGCGCCAACAATTGATACTATGTCATGTGAAGTATAATATTTTTCGCTGTTGTAGTACATTTCAGTTAATAATATAAACTCGTCAAAAGTCATTCCAATATTTTGTAGTATTGCCTTAATCTTAGGCAAGTTTCTAAATAAATCAAGTATGAATAAACTACCTTCACTTGCTTTTTTATATTCAACCTCTGGGTGAAGTATTGTGAAACTATCGAAATTATCCTTTATTTTCTTTGATATTATTTCAGATATTTTTATAAATCTTCTTTCAAACACAGCCTCTAGTCCATGAAGTGAATTATGTATTAAATTTTGTGTTTGCGCAAAAAATTTAGAGTTTGTTATGAATGATTTTTGGCTATTTATAACATTCTTTATATCTGAATTAGATGACACAAAATCTTTATTATCAACTATGTCTTTATAGGCATCTAAATCAAAATTTTCATCAATAATATAAATTCCCCAATTAACTCCAATCTTTGTTAATACTGAAAGTACAGAAAATATAGACTTCTTTTTTACAAAGTTTATTATCTTACCTTTCTTAATAATCGTATTTCTTTCGCTTGGAGAAAGTATTCTATATTGCTCCTTAGTAAGATTGCTAAGCCTATCACATAGATATTCTTGTATAAATGGATTGAATGGATTGTATGACATTTTTAGTTATTTGTTAAGGTACTAAATCTTCAAGTTTTGATGCTTTTACATTTTCTGTAAATTCTTTTACCATTTCAATATGCATAAACTCCTTTTGGGCAAATTGCTGTTTGAGTCTAAATACAATTGATTTAAACTCTTGTGCTGCTTGGTAGTATTCCTTTTGCTTCTTAATGTCAATATCACCTGAATCATTATTGGCACTTGAAGATGCATATAGGTTTCTTTCGTAAATATCTTTAGCGATAAGAATTTCACGCAATGCTTCATCATTTTCACGTCTAACATACCCTTGGATAACTTTTTCAAGTTCTGGTATTTTATACTCTAAAATTCTTTTTGTAAGTTCAATATCTGCATTTAGGTCATACAAGACCTTCTTCTTAATATACATTGCGGTATCGCTTAACTTCATGTATGGCGATTCTTTTGTGTAGCAATTTACCACAAATAATATCATTTTTATTATCTGTTCTTTTGAATAAATATACCCAACTATATCTCTAAATGGGTCAGCTTCAATCTCTTTTATTTCAATTAGGGGTTTAAAAAACTCATATTCTTTAATTTCTTTTAAGTAATTAAAATCTAAATTTTTAGCCTTAGTTATTAGGTCGTATAATGTTGATATTTGCATGAGTTATTTTTTAAAAGACGTGTTACCTGTTTTCTTTCTAAAAGACCTTACCATTGATAATTTTTGTCGAAAATACTTATCAATGAATTTTGCTTCTTCTTCATACCTTTTAGGTATTATTGCATCATACTTAAAGGCTGAATAAATATTATTTCTTTGAATTGCAGAGCCTTTTTTGGCACATTCTTCAGCAAGCCAAGTTATGTCTGTATTTAATATAACATTTTCACGCTTTAGTGCGTTTAAAAGCACCTTCGAGAAGGTAATTTTATTATTTTTCTTTGATAGCATTAAAATTTTAGTAATTTTGGTTTGAATTACAAAAACAAATATATGCTTTCTTCACAAAAATATATGGAGTTTGACCCATTAAAAAAAGACAAAAACTGGATTAGTGATTTAATTTCAGAGTTTAGACTTGTTGGGTACAATGCTATTTATAGTCAAAAAAAAGCATTAGAAAATAGAAACTTAATAAATTCAGACCACACTTTAGAGAAGGTAAGATTGATGTTCAAAGATTCCGAAAAAATGGAACAAGCAGGGTTTGAATTTATGCAAATAGCTGTAATTGAAAAAATCAAAAACATCATTACGGCAGAGCGAATGAAAGCCGAAATAAAGGCATACGTTGATGCCCAAGACCCATCATTAGAGAGATTAAAAAAAGAAGACAAAGAACTACTTAAAAATAAAAAAATGATTGATATAGCGGTCAATACATTAAAACAAAAAGTAGGACTACCAATGGAGTACATAAAAAATGATGATTTTAATGGAAATTATGATTCATTTAATGAAATGGGTTTTGATTCGGACAATCTAGGTGATATTGAAACATTTTTCCAAGCATTTTACCAATTAGATACGGAGATTGATTTTCAGAAGATAATAAATCATTTTTTTGCGGTTAATTCAATAGATGAAAATACATATTACTTTGTTGAAGATGTTTTGGCAACAAAAACACTAGCTGTTCAGCAGTTTGTAAATAAATTGAATGGGCAAATAATGATTAGAAGAATTGTGCCAGAAAATCTATTTCGAGTTATGGGAGAAAATGGCTCAAATCAAAAATCAGATGTAGCAATAGGTTACTATGAGCTAGTTACTATTCAAGAGTTTTTAAAAAGAGTAGGTGATTCATTTGAATTTGTAAAAGAATTTATGCAAATATTGTTGGGTGTAAATTCATATAATGGCACAAACTATACAGCTATTGAATTGACAAATGGGATGATTTTAGGGGATAGGAATGGTAGCGGTAGAATTTGCTCTTATACAACATTGCTTACATATAAAGCACAAGTTGGATATATTGAGTTTAAATCAATTGATTCTATTGATTACAAAAGATTCATAAATGATGAAGGCAATTTAAAAGTTTATCAAATTGACCCATCAAAAAATAACAATAAACCTTATGCAAAAGAATCTTTATTCATGGAGCGTACATATAAGGCAAATTTCCTTGTAACAAGCAGTTCAACGCAATATGTATTTAATGAAGGTAGGCTATACCATCAAGAACTAGAAGGACAAGAAGATGAATACTCAAACTATTCAATTAAGTACATTACTCACAAAGGCAAAACCGTTGCTGAAATAGCAAAGCCTTGGGTAATAATGGCGCAAGAAGCGTTTAATAAATTCAGATTCTTATTGCGTGAAGAAAAGAAGGATGGCATTGCTTATAATCTCGAAAGTATGCAACAAGTTGCTAAAACTTTTTTGGGAACAGAGGGGAAACCTGCTGATTTAAAAACAGTATTTGAAATGCTAAAATCTAATTCGGATTCGATATGGAGTTTTCCTAAAATTGATGGTCAAACAATGCAAGTACAAGGCGATTTAAACAGACCTATTACTAATCAATTTGATAGCAAGTTCAGAACATACAAAGACATTGTAGATTGGGCAGTAAGTGGGGTGAAAAGCGACCTTGGATTTAATGATATGCGAAGCGGTGAAACACCATCAACAAATGATGTGTATAAACTAGAACAAGCTAGTCTAGTTCAAAGCAGCAATGCCACATATTACATTGATAATATGTTTGATTACATCTATAAAAATACAGCTATTACTACATTAGCATTTACAAATGATATTATTAGATTTAAAGATACTTTGCCATATAAATATCTATTAAATGTAGTTGGTGAAGAAGGAATGAAAAGACTTGAATCATTGCCTAAAATTGCGCCTCACAGAATGGATATTTATGTAAGTTCTTATGCTACCGTTCAAGATAGAATTAGAATACTTCAGGATACAGCCGTTGCGCATCAAAAAGGTGATATTGACTATGCTACTAAAATAATTATTGATAATGTTAATGACCACAGGAAAGCGCAAAAATTACTTGTAATTAAGCAAGAAAAAGCAAAGAAAGAAAAAGAAGACCAAGTAAAACAAGCACAAGAATATCAAATGCAATTACAAAATGCCAAAACAGAAGCAGAGAAAGAAATTATACAATTGCGTGGTGGACTAGAATTGCAAAAAGCTCAAATACAAGCAGAAGGTTATATAAGAGCAGCAACTATAAATGCAGAATCAGGGAAAGAAAGAGTACAAGCCAAAGGTGAAGTAGAAAAGGATGATAAATTATTAGAACATCAATTAAAACAACAAGAAGCATTTGGCATATTACCATAACTACTTTCCTTGAATATCTTTTAAATATAATACCACCTCTATTATGTAGAGGTGTTTGTATGTAGTTCCTAATTTTTTTTCGATAAGGTTTATTGATTGTTTGTCCGATTCGCTCATTTCAGAAACTAATATTTCTGTATTTTCAGTATTCAAATCAACATAACTTAATACCGAACTATATCTATCAATTATTTTTTTGTTTATTTCATTAGTGCATTTAACTGTATCATTATTAAAAATAGAAAGCAATTTTTTACGCAAAACAATAAATGATTTACTTAAACGTCTTAATCTAGGCATAGATTTTTATTTACTTACCACAAAAGTAAAATAAATATTTTATTTTTTTTTATCTAATATACTTTTGTTATACCAAACCCATAAAAAATGTCAGAACAACAACAAAATATTGAACAAAATTTGGCTTCAGCAGAAATAGCTAGGTTAAAAGCTATTGTAGAAGGTAATGGCGAACAAGTAGAACAAGTTGATAATGGAGAGCAAGTAGAACATAATGAAGTAGATAAAGATAAAAATGTAGAAACTTTAACCCCTAGCGAAACTACTGATGCTAAAAATGACGTAGTTGATGAAAAAAAGGTTATTCATTCAGATGAAGATGTATTGGCGTACTTAAAATCTCAAAATATAGATATTGAATCTATTGATGAATTAAGAAGCAAAGTCAATCCAAAAGAAGAAGTGGAAAGTGCTGAAAAAAATGCTTTAAAAAAACTTGAAATAAAAAAATGGGCTATTGAAACGCAAAAAATAGACCCACAAAAACTTGACCAATTTGAAGAAGATAGTAAACTATCTGATATCGAATTAGCATATCGTGTTTATTTTGAAGAAAGAAAGAACGAAACAAATTATATTACTGACGAGCCATATACAGATGAAGAACTAAGGGAAGAATTTGAATCCGAAAATTATCTTATGGAAGATGATGATTACCCATTAAAGAAAAGAAAATTAAAAAATATTTCACTTATTGCTCAAACATACAAGTACGATAATTATAAAGATTTGATTGAACTTGAAAAATCTTATGAAAATGAACTGATTAATGAATCGGAAAGAAAAATATTAAACGAAACAACGGCAACGGCTAAATCTAAATTGGTTAAAGATGGTATATCCTATACAATTAAAGACGATTTAGGGAAAGATATAGTTGTCAATATACCAATAACTAATAAGTTACTAGACGAAATTGAAATAAATCCTAATGACATTGAAGATATATCTGATACTATTGGTATATCTGATGCAATAAAGGATAAATATTTTGTAAAAAACTTAGGTAAGGTTTTACACGAGGTAGCAACGGCATATCATAGTAAAAAAATACTTGGGTTAAAAGCTAATTCCATTGGAATCGAAAATAGAAAGCACGAAATGGGTAGCATCGCTCCAGATGAAATAGAAGAAAAATACAAAAAATTAGTCGAAAAGCACACTGTTTCTAATTAGTATTGTAAAAAAAAAATTTTAAACAAAAACAAATTAAAAAATGGCACAAATTAGTATAATTAAAAATACTTGTAGCACAGCAACATCAGATACGGTTGCAGGTTGCGTTACCAAAACATCCCCTTTAAGCATTTTTAGTTTTAGTCAACAAATGGCTGAATTAAATTCATGCGTAAACCAAGATGCAGCTATTGCATGGCAAAAGAATGTAAGCGAAGATTTCATAAATTGTTGCGGAAACAACAAAATGGATATTAATTTCTTTATGGATATGTTTTCAAGCACACCAAAGGAAATTGACACCACAAATTACACACAAAGATACCGAGCGCATGAAAATCAAAATATAACTGCTGATTCGGCAGGTTTAGCCGCAGCAGGAGTTACCCAAAGATTTACACTAGGTCGTTCAAGCCATAGCGGTGCAGGTACTTCTTCTTCATTATTTGTAGGTATGACTTTATATAACTATCGAACAGGTCAAAATGTAAGAGTAACTGCTATCAATACGACTGCACCTTATGCTCATATTATTACTGTTATCAATACAAGTACAGAAAATGTAAGTATTGCAAAAGGGGATAGATTTATTAGAATCCCTGCCGTATTAGTAGGTGGAACAGCTTGTCGAGCAGGTCAAACATCTTTAAACACACACTTTACAACTAAAGGGTTAAACAAATTACGTTTAAGCCAAGGGTGGTGTATGGATTTGGAAATGGATAAGCCTTATGCAGATAAATTACGTTTTGCATCATTTGTTGACCGTAATTTTAATGAATCAGAAAGAGTATTGCCTGTATTAAAAACAAATGCAATGGCTGAAATTACACAAGCAGCAAACTTAATGTTATTCATCGGTAATAAAATTACCAATACAGCAATTAGTGTTGGCGAATGGACTGGTGGCGATGGCATGATTGGTGCAATTAAAGGCGCAGGTAAATCATGGGATTATTCAGCAACAGATGGTTTCTCACTATTGAATGATTTTGAAGAAATTATTTTGTCAGAAGATAAGATAAAGAGAACTAACGAGTGGTTACTTATGGGTTCACTTCAATTCCTTGCTTCTATGACACGAAAATCTAAGAATGATTCTTATTCTGAAATTACAGCCCTAGACTTTGGAACAATCGGTCAATTCGGTGCTGATAAAGAAACTATTAAGAAGTACGCAACTAAAAACTTTGAATACTTAAACAAAAAAGTAATGTTCAAAGAATTTGGGGAATTAAATAATTCTAATTCATTGGGTAATGGGATTTTCCCAGATTTAGGTATCATGTTAGCAATGGATGGATTGACAAACTCTAAAGGAGAATCAATACCTGCCATTCAGTTCTTTAAATCTAAAGATGCAAAAGGACAATGGGCTGATATGGAAGAAGTTGATAGAGATATGCGATTCATTGATAGTTGTGAAAAAATCGAAGGTGATATTCGTAAATCATTATTCTGGATGTTCCATTGCCCTGAAAGACACTATTTGTTGAACCCAACTTATTGTGCGTAATTAATATTTTAAAACAAAACCCAAACTAAAAAAATGAGTACAAGCAATTTAGATAAAGTGATATTCGTATTAATAGAAAAAAACCCAACGTCCTACATGCGTGAGGACGATGGGTCTTTCTTAGATACTCCATTGGAAAAACGAGTTATCCATGAATATACTGCATCAATTAATGGTAAAAATGAAAAATTCAGACACATCAGAAATGAAGTATCTGCAATGGTTTCAAAGCAAGATAAAAATTCAATTTTTGTTCCTAAAAGGGATAATCTATTTTTTACAAATGGCGTGATGGTATTAGACCCAAATAATGATGCGGTTTCTATTGAATTTATGAAAAATCACCCATATAATGAAGATTATTCAGCCGAATTAAGACGTGATGGAATTGTGCCATACTTCAAAGAATTAAAACCACAAGAAGAAGGTCAATCAGTTGTCGAAGACTACATTAAAGAAAGTGAAGCCGTAGCATTAGTTATGGATTTGCAATCTAAGCAAGATGATGGTACTTACAAGTATAACGAGGAAAAAATTAATTTCTTTATCAGATTGTTTTCATTAGATTCAACACTAGCTTATAGCGAAAAAATAGTTGCTTTATATAAAGAATCTAAAAAATCGCCACAAGATTTCATTTATGCGGTAAATAAAGGATTTTCTGAAATTGAAAAAATTATTGATAGTGCCATTAAATTGAAAGTGATTTCATTTGATAAAAAAACAGCTTTCATTAACAAGGATGTAATGTTTGTTTCAGCAAAAAATCTCAATGAAGATGAGATGTCAAAAGCAATATTATCATACCTTATTTCACCAAGCGGAACTATTCACTATGAAGAATTGCCTAAACTCATTGAAAAACAACAATCAGAACTTGTATTAAAGGGCGAGAAAGTTGTTCAATAGAAACAATTTTATAAAAAATAAAAAAAAAATAAAATGAGCAAAAAAATAAGTGTTCAAGTAAGAAAATTTAATCATGTTACATTCGCAGTAGCGTGTAAAAAAGAAATGTGTTGTGACTTTAATTTAATTAAGCAAGTTTGGTCAACGCCTATTATAAATTCATCAGGTGTTGTTACTGGATATGCAGAAATTACAGCAGGTGCAGATAATACAGGTAAACCTGGTACAGATTCAGTAAAAATCGCTAAAGTAAATGCTTGCGGTGATATTATCGAAGTAGTATTGGGGGATTCTGAAAGTGCTAGTAGTTTAAAGGATGCATGTAATGTTTGTTGTGGCGACCCAGAAGTTGTATTTTCAGCGACAATCCCTGCTGTTCGCTCTGAAGTTACCCCATGTGTTGATGGTGCAGGTGCAAGGAAGGTATCTATCCCTTATCGTGATGGTGCAGCACTTGTAGTAGCAGCTACTTTTAATCAAGTTGCGGCAACGCCAAATCCTTCAGCAAGTTATGCTTCGGGTGCAGCTTTTGTAACATGGGCAACAACAAACTGGTCGGCTTATGGCACATGGGCAGATGATGCAACAAACAAAGTAGTTACTTTGACTTGTGCGGTAGGTGTAACGTCAGTAGGTATTACAATTTCGTAAAAATTGCCGAAAGGCTAAGAATCCTTCTCACCTAGGTTTGGGTTAAAAGGTAGTAGGGTCAAACCTGCTACCTTTAATTTTTAAAAAAACAAAAAACATAAAAATGGGTTGTACAATTCCTAATTTTAATCTTGAAGTAAAAATAAGGTACGATATATCAACATCTACCCCATCTGTAACGATAATAAATCAAAGCACAGGTGCAAATTTAAGTAACATAAGCTATTGGTTTGAATTATACACACCTAGCGGTACGATTTATCACGCAGGAAATTCTTTTAATATTGATGCTTTTGCAAATTGGCAAGTTGTTAATATTGCTGAAAACATTCCGCAATCAAATGGTAAAATAGAATTTGATATAGTATCACCTTATATTGTAAAAGTATTTGCAAAAGATAATTTTGGAAATACTTGCGATAAAGTGTATGAAGATATTATATGTGCGCCTAATGGTAATAAAGGGAAAAACAATTTTGGGGAAACTTTGCTTAGTGTTTTGCAAAAATGTAATGAAGGATTATTGCAAATAACAGATGTATCAAATTACCTTTACAAAGGTATTGTCGGTACGCTAATTAGCAATGAAACTACATTAGTTTATCCAACACCTTCCGAGGGTTCTGCTCCACCTAATACCGTTGTTTCTAATAAAAATGCATTTACAATGCCAATACCTGTTAATGGTAAGGGGCATCAATTAATAAGAAACTCAATACTATTATATTCACTGCCTAGTGGTAATGAAATACTTGTAAAGTACAAATTTAAAAATTCATCTTTTGAAGTTAATTGTGGAGTTTCATTATGCTTAATAATGTGCGGATTGTCAAAGTATCGAGAAATGCTTTATGATTCAGATGGTACATGTTCTGCTAAAGATGAAACTAAAATAGCAAATTTATCGCTAAAAATATCTCAATTAGTATTAGCATTAACTTCGCCTTTATGTGGATTCGATACGGCTAAATTGCATAATGAAATAAACGAAGAATTGCTATTAAATGGTTGTGTTTGCGATTGCGAAGATACTGGTAACAACAATGTAAATGAGTTAAAATGCGCTGATATTGACATAGCTTGCGTATGGGATAGCATTGTAGAATTAATGGAAACTACACCTGCTGAAAAAGCTAAACTATGTGAATTAGTTACTGAATGCGTAAATGAAATGACTAATGGTTGTTCGCAAGTATTCATGTCAGGAGTTGTATTTACCCCAACAAAAATAACCGTAAACTACTTATTGTCAAACCAAGTAATATCTACTAATCTTGGAATTTACTATAAATTACATTCAAGCGGTACTTGGATATTAGCATCTACGCAACCTTCAAACTCTACAACATTTGATATTAATGGAACATTTACAGTCAATGAATTATATGACGTAAAAGTTGTAAATAATTGTTCGGGTGGTGCATCTACAAATAGTGCAATTGTTAGCGGTATAATTCCTGAACAACTAAGTGCATGTACATACTTAAATACTATTTATACAGGATTAGGTAGTGGCGTTTATGCAATTAAAGTTGATACCTCGCAAGTAGGTTGCGCAAAATATACATATCAATTAATTGATGGCACATTTATCAATAGCTTAATACCATGCCAAACACCTGTAAATTTGAAAATAGCTAGTAATGGAATACTTACTTGGGATGGGCAAGCAGGCGATTATGAAGTTTCTTTTAAATTAAAAGTATCAGGTACTTGGACAGTTTTTAGCACAAGTGCTTATACAGGCACGACTCATACTGTAAACTTAAATGCATCGCTTGTAGGTGGTGCAGGATTATACGATTTAAGAGTTCGATATAGATGTGGCGTTTCTAATTTTTCGTTACCTATTTATTGTGATTTATTGGCAAGTCCTAGCACAAATATTTGTAAGAGTGCAGGTGACTTTATTTCATTCAATGAAACAACTGGATTATTACAATGGTTTGGTGGTGTATCAAGTGGTAACTATACCATTAATGTAATGAAACTAGGTGCTTCATTAGGCGCACCTTTATCATTTAGCGTAAATGGTACGACATCAGTAATAAGCATAGATTATGGCAACATATTGTCTTCTATTACCAAAGGCGACATACTTACGTTCTCAATAAGACAAGATTGCGGTGGTGGTTCTGTAAGCGATGTAGCAAGTTATACATACAAAATGATTGGGGCTTTAATAGCTTGTCCTTCTTTTATCCCTGGCATTGGATTTAATAGTATCGTAAACAATGTTGTTAAAATTAATATCGGTGGCGGTACTGCTTTGCCTCCAGAGATATTGTTTACGCAAATTGAGTTAAGAGTAAATGGGGTGAGGGCAGGTATGTCATTTTTGGTTCTTGATGGTTCTATTGAAAGCCAAGTAAAATCTACGATACCAATAAAGACAGGCGATACTATTGAAGTAAGATATAGAAGTTTTGGTAATTTTAATGATTACAATGTAGGTACTTTTACTGCATGGAGTAATTTCTTTGGGACATCTGCTGTATGCTTGGATAAAATTTATGTCGGAAGTGGAGGTACTGCTCCTGCGTTTGAGGTTGGGTACAATAATTATGTAATAACAAATCCAGATAATTTATTTTTCTCATTAACATCAGATAATGTATTGATTATTCAAGGAACAATAGATGCTGCTGCTGCTAGTGGGATTGTATTTTATCTACCTGCTGGATATAGACCCCCTGCTGGTACTAATTTAAGAGGTAATGTATTTGGCGGTACGCAAAAAGCCAATTTTATAATTTCGGACTTAACAGGAAGTGTTGCATTGTATTTGCAATCTGGTGTAACAAGTGGAACATTTACTTTCAATAATTCATTTAGAATATAACTATGATAAATATTTTTTCACTTTATGAAGATTTAAGAGGTCGTGTAAATGCTCACCAAGGGGGGCATATACGACCTTCTGACTTCATATCATGGGTACATGAGGTTCAAATGGATATTTTTAATGATAGAGTTGAAACTTTCCAAAAAACACAAAAGATTGCAGATGAAATTACAATATTTTTAGAATCCTTAAATGTAATTGTTAGCCCTGTTTCGGGTTCAAGTTGGGATTTAGTAAAAAAGCCTAAAGGGTATGAAAATTACGCTTCATCTCGAATTATTAAGAAAGGCGGCATATCTTGTGGCTGCAAAGATTTCAAAGAATACAATGCAAATGGTGAAGAAGAAAAAGGAGTATGTAAGTCATATATTGATGAAGATGAATTAGCTGAATTAAAAGAGAAGTCAGATGCCCAAAATTGTGAAGTAGCAATATCATTAGTTGACAACGATAGATGGGGCGCAATATGTAAGCACCCTAGAAAATATCCAACATGCAATGACCCTAAAATGACACAATATGCAGGTGGTTTTAAAATTGCGCCAAAGGGGTGCGCCACATCTATTATCATGGACTTCTTTAGAACTCCAATAAAGCCAGTATTTAATTTTACCGTAATTAATCCACAACAAGAAAACGAATATTATCAATACATAGAAGCAGGTAGTGTTCACCTAGAATGGAGTGAACAACTGACACCTACTTTTATTGCAAAATTAAAAGACAAATATGCTACCTTTGTTGGTGATGATAATTTGTGGCAGCAATCTAAAGTAGAACAAAAAGAAAAATAAATGATAAATATTTTAATACTTGGAGCTTTTTTTTGTTATGGTGTATTTACCATACAGCGTAATGGATTCCTATTAGATTTCTTACCTAATTTATGGAAGAAATTTCCAAAAGGATTACATGAGCCATTATTTAGTTGTGGTATTTGTGTTAGTTCTATTTGGGGCGGCATATTTTTATTTTCATATAACTACATTCAAAAAAATATAGAAGTAGATAATCAATTATTATACATGATGCCATTTTATTTATTGGCGTTTGTGGGTGTTACGGCATTGATTGATAGAGCCGTAAAATCATTTGAATATAATTATAAGTACACTCAAATAAAGCCTTTATCGAATTACTCATATCTTGAAAATTATACATTTAGAGATTCTATGATAGAGTGCTTTATGGCAGATATTATTAGTTCAAACATACTTATATTAGAAGTTGGTGGGCTAACTGAAAAATATGCAAGTTTGCCTAAATATGCATCTTATGATAAATCAAATGGTTGTGATGTTATTAATACATATATTGGTGAAGATTATTTCTTACTAATAAAAGGAATTGCTTTTGAAGGTAACTTTGATTACTTAATGGGATTGATTGCCAACTCAAAAGGATTTATTATTGAGGGTAGTTTAGCAGGTGATAGCGGCAAGCAATTGAATTGGATAATTGATAAGTTCCCAAGTGTAATAAGAATGCCTTACATGACAAATATTTGCGTAGAAGCACCAACGCATTGTTCGGGGGATATTAATAACAGAATAGTTTTAATTAAAAAATAGCATGACCCGATTACAAATAATAGCAAGTTTAGTAATGGATGCCTATTACCAATCATATGCAAAGGAATCTGACTTCTTGCAGCAAGAGGATTTTGAACAATATACAAGTATTTTTTTTCAGCAAGTATTACAAGAAGATTTTGACAAGACAAGACGTGAAATGTTGCAAATGAGATTGTTTGAATTAAACGATTCGCCAATACTAAGCGATGCATGGTATAAACTAAAGGAAGTTGAAGTAAAAAAAGATAAAGATAGATTTTACGCAGTAATGCCAACTACATTTTCTTTTAATAGAGATACTACATTTTCAGGATTAAAAGCCGTTTATCCTATTAATGATATTGGAGATGTGTGCGGAAAATTTGCCAAGATAAAAATAGACCAAGTTGAAGGGTTAAAATATTTGCCAAAAAGCGATAGGACAATATATTATTTCCCATTAGGGGATAATATAGATTTCAAAAACGTATCCTGTGGATTAAAAAAAGTAAATATAGCATACATACCTACGTTAGATGAATCAGAAGAAGGCGAAATTAATATACCTGATGGGTTAGTAGCTGAAATAGTAGTTAGAACATATAATTTTCTAGCATTAGCAAAAAATGGAGCAGTAATTGATAAGACTAATAACCAAAACCAAAACAAAATAATTCAAACCGAAATAGACCCAAATACATAAAACAAAAAAGTAAATGCAAAATGCAAACTATTATACAATATCCGATGCCTTAGAAAAATACATGGCAATATCAGGTAATAATTCTACATCATTAAAGATGCAGTATATGGTTCGAGCATTGGAAATTTGGAAGGAAATAAGAAATGATGTTCTTAAATTTATATCAAATAAATGGGTTCAAGTGGATAAAAGCGAATTACCATATAAAGTGAAATTGCCAAATTGCGCATCAATGTTTTTAGGAATTACTGTTAAGAATAAATGCGATGAATATGTTTCATTAAGTAAGTGGGATAATATGCCAACAACACCATATAAAGATGTTTTAAAAAAATGCGATTGCAATGATGCATTAAAAAGCTGCATAGAATCAACTGAAGTTACAATAGAATATGTTAATATAGATGCGGTTAACTATCAGAAAGTAGTAACAAAAAAAGTTTATACCAATGGAGATGTTTATATTGAAACATCATCGCCTTATGAAAAATTTGATGCAAATGGAGATACTTTAGGAGAAGTTGATATAGTGGTAGATAAGCAAATGATATGCAATTTAGCCTTAAAAGAGTGTGGGTGTATTGAAATAAGTCAAGAGAACATAAAAAAAATAGAATCTTTTTGCTGTCACGAAACATTTTTGAAATGCAATCAAATATGTAATGATGAATTAAATCAACCAAATGAAGATTATTTATCGCAAAATAGCACTGGTTATTATTCATATAGTGAGCCAAATAGAAATGTTTATTTGTATGGTAATATACCAAGTCAAGTATTAGTAAATTACATAACAACAGGTGAATCCGAAAGTGACGAATTAATACCTAACTATGCTTTTATGACTTTCGTTAAAGGAATGGACTGGATTAATTCAAGATATTCAAAGACAATGAATAGACTTGAAAAAAGAGAAATCGAGCGAGAGTATTCAGCATCAAAATCAGAACTAGAATTAAAATTACCAAGGAATAAAATCAATGTTTCGGATTTTAATGGGTCAACAAAAAATATATTTATGCAATGGTAGATGTCGTTAGAATAAATAAGAATGAATTATCAAAAATAGTTATTGATATTTACGATAATGATTTTGAGAACGTAAGTAAAATACATAAACTAAACGTAGATAAATCATTGACAAACGTAGAAAAAATAGTAGCTTATGCGTTAGATACAATGGCATCAATTGATGAAAATGAGGTAATTTGTAAATTAGAAACAGAAGGCAAAGTAGTCGGTTTTTTTACCCTATCTAATAAATATAATATAACACAACTAAACGGATTTCATATTGACAAAGCGAATAGAACAAAAAAAGTGTTAAAAGCATTTTGGGATTCAATTGAAAATAGTTCATTGCCAAAATTAATTTGTGGACTTTATGAAGAAAATAAACAAGCAATTAATCATTTGAAAAAAAACGGGTTTCAAGAACAAGAATATTTATACGTTGATAAATATGAAAAAAATTTTTTAATTTTAAATAAAACAAGATAGCAATGCCATTTGGAGGATTATTAACAGCAGGAGTAGTAGCAGGTAGTTTAGCTTATGGGGTAGGTAGTAACATAAGTAAAAATAGAAAAGCTAAAGAAAGAGAACAGGCATTAGGTGGGAAGCCAGTTTACAACATTCAAGAACCGACATTAAAAAATCAGTCTTTAGCTGAATATAATGCGCAACAAGGTTTGAGCGATGAAGCTAAAATGATTTATGAAAATTCAGCAAGCAGGGGGTTAAGCGATAGTATTGATGCCTTATTAAAAGTTGGGGGCGGTATTAATTCCGTATCTGATTTATATTCTAAATATCAAGATAAAGGAATTGAATTAGCTACATTGGACGACCAAATTCGATTCAGAAACCAACAACTATTAATGAACCAAAATGAGAAAATGGCGAATGAATTAGATAAGTCTTATCAAATTAATAAACTCGACCCTTGGAAGGATGAAAAACAAGCTATTGCAGAATTAAGAACAATAGCAAGAAATGACCTTAACGCAGGAATAGGAATGGCTGCAAATGCTACAATGGCTGGAGCAGGTATGATGTCGGATAAACCTTCCGACCTAACAGGTCAAAATGTTTCTGATAGAAAAAATATTGAACTTACTCCACTAGCTCTAGCGAAGGGTTGGGGTTTAGCTCAATATAGTGGGTGGAATGGGGGAAGAGCTACAAATTCAGCACAAAAAACAAACAATGATTGGAGTATGTATGCACGACCAAGTGAACAAAACAAAAACAATGAATATCTTAAATTGATATTTGGACTAAAATAAAATTTTAATTACATTTACACAATGGCTTCTGCACAAGAAATTGAATCATATAAAGGCGATAGCGCACTAGCAGGTGGCTTTGGTGCGCAAGGTACTCAAAATGTCATTTCGGGTGTTTGGAAAATGGCTGATACCGTTAATGAATCATTTAATTTATTAAGGGCTGCACAATTCAAAAAATCTCGTGAAGAATATACACAGCGTATAAAAGATAGAGATGAATTAGCTGACATGATTTCATCTGATAAATTAAATGTCGATAAATTAAGCGATGAAGATAGGTTAAATGCAAATTCAAAAATACAAGAACTTAGAAACTCATTGATTGATATGTCTAAAAATGGCAAGATTTCAGATGATAAAAGTTTCTTAGAAATAAAGAAAAAATATGCCGAAATAGTAGGGGGCATAAATAATAAAAATGTAAATAATATTGCAATTGAATCAGACCGATTAAAATATGAAAACCAATATGACGATGGTTATGAAAAGCATAAAGTCAAGGAAAATGAATTAATGGCTAAAGACCCAAATCATAAGTATCAACCCTATGTTCCTTTATTCAAATATGATAATAAAAAAGTATTCGCCCCATTAATTACGGACAAAAAAGAAACCCCTATTGGTAAAAGGCAAAAAGAAGTTGTTGAAATCCCGAATATCGCAAAAACATTTGACGACACAGGCAATCTATATGTTACACAAGATGGGCGCAAACAAATAATGTCAGCCTATGATGAATTAATTAATGGGGGTAATATTTCATCTGAATTAATTGATAATGCCAATATTAAATTAAAAGAAATTGCACTTAAATTACCCGAAAATGAAAGGCAATTATTAAAGCCTATTGATATTGCAGTTGATAGCCCTGCTATGGTAATAGCCAAACAAAGAATAGCTATGGGCTATGGGAATATTGATACAAAGCCTAAAAGATTATTCAACAGCGAATCAGATGCTAGATTATATGAAGAAGAAGCTAAAAATAAATTAGAAATTGAAAAAGAGAGGGCAAAAAAAGATTTTGAAATTGAAAAGGAAAATGCAAAAAGTAGAAATACTATAAAAGAACAAAATAATGCAGCTGCAATAGCAAGAAAGGCTGCAAATAAACCAGGTAGTGATGGTACTGCCGTTGCCGTTGATAAAGATAATTTCCCAAACATATATAATGCGCAGAACGATTTAAAGTCATCTTTAAGCAATCGTGAATTATTGACAGAATCTAAAATAAGTAAAAAAGATGTTCAAAAATTAGTAGATAATGTCGCTAAAAATACTAACATAAAAATACCAGTTGGGTCAAAACTTTATAAAGTAGATGTTGCCGATTTGCCACCAGCTATAAATACTAAATTTAAAGGATTAGGGGCAGATGAAGTAATAATGGTTGAAAATGATAATGGGTTTAATATATATGTTACCGATGTTGCCGATGATTATAAGGTATATTCTGAATATGATTTATTAAGACTTACAACAGGCGAAAGTAAAGACGCAAAAGAAGAATGGAATAAAATAGATAGAGCAGGCATTAAAAATAATAATTCAAAATCAAAAAGTGCTGACGACTTATTAAAAGAAGTTGGTTTGTAATAAATTAAATGGGGAAAAAACTTACACCACAACAGAGAGAAGAATTAAGGGCAAATATGCAAACCTTAATAGATGATGGTAAAGATGAAAGTATTGTATCTAAATATCGTGATAGTTATATTGATAAATATGGAACAGATGATTTACTAAAAAAAAAAGTAGATTCCCAACCATCAGTTTCACCAAGCAAACCGAAGGTAACGCAACCATTTTCACTATTAGAATCGAGTGGTAATGCTTCTTATACAGGGGGATTAATTGAAGACTATAACGCCAAGGTAAAAGAACAGGAAAGATTAAAAAAAGAAGAAACTACCAAGAAGTTAGGTAGTTTAAATATTGATTTTGCCAAAACAGGTCTTGATATTAAGGCAATAGGTAATGAAATAAAAACAAAACTTAAAAATGCAACTATTGGTGAAATCGAGGCATTCAATGAAGTAATTACCGAAAACACTAAAAAGAATGGAACATCTTACTTAGGCTTTAAGCAGTCAAGTATAGGGAAAGCAAACGAGTTAATTTCTGATGTAAAAAATGGAATTGAATTATCACAAGAAGATGAAGCCTATTTAAAACAGACAAGCCCTAAAGCATATAATGAACTATTGAGTAGTTCAAATGTTATTTCTGTTGATGTAAATTCAATAGCTAGACAAAAGAAAAAAGAAAAGCAAGAATTATTTTCATTTAGCGCAAATCAAGACATGGTGCAATCAGCTAATGATTTGCGACAACTAGGGATTGACGTTAATAATATTTCAGCTAATAAAGCAGTTCAAGAACTTGCCAAAGTAGAATCATATTATAGTGCAAAACTAAATGAGTTAAATGTTAAGTACCCCGAAAAACTATCTTCATATACAGGTAGTGTTTATAAAGATAATTACAACCCAATAGTAAAACGTGATGATGCCTATGCGGAAGAAAAGGCTGAATTAGATGAACAATATAATGGTGTAAAAGAAAGAATTGGTAAATTAAATGCTTATCAATATGCACTTAAAAATAAAAATGCTGATGTAGAATCTGTTGGAGAAGAAGTATTAAAAGTAGCAGACCCAATTAGGTATAATAATTTTGTAAAAGGTGGTAAAAAAAGTGCTGATGTAAAAGAAGATTTACATAACTTAGGTTATCATATCCTTCAATCAACAAATGATGCCGAATTAATAAACAAAGGTAGAAATGCAGAGCAAGAGCATGATAATAAATACCCAAATCAATTAATACAAGAAACTAAAAAAAGAATAGCATCTGAATATGTTAAAAGTATTGGTGGGGAAGATTATGTAGCTAACAAAGGTAGTTTATCAATTGAAGAAGCCGACAAGTTTATAGACCAATTACCTCAAAAATACAAAAAGGCTTACCTTGAAAAAATAAGACCTTATGCCATTAATCAAAACGGTGTTACATCTAGTATTACTGATGTCAATGATGCAAACTTTAATCCTGGTCTTTATACTAACAAAGAATTAAGTCCTAGAGATGCATCAATTGAATTGCCAAATTTAGGTGGTGCAGTAAATAAGTTTATCCAAGGCTACACCCAACCAATAGAAGGTGTATTTAATTTTGCGTTAGACAGATTAGATAGCGATGGTAAAGTAAATCGTGCCTTAGAAAAACCTAAAATGTATGAGCAAGAATTAGCTAAATCTAAAGAATTAAAAGACCAAATAAATCAATTAAAAGCAAAGCCTAAATTAACAGTTCAAGAAGCCACAGAACTTAGCCAAAAGCAACAAGAACTTCAAGTACAAAAACCATTTAAAGAAGTTGTAGATGGTTCGTTTAGTTTGCTAGGTCAGGTTATAGGTCAAGCCGCTTTATCGGAAGTCGGAACTCCATTTGTTTCTTCTGCATTAAATGGTGTTAAAATTGGAACAAAGACAATAGGATTTACTGACAAGGCAAATAAAATAGCTACATACGCATCAGAGATAAAAAATATCAAAGGTGCATCTGCAAGTATGGTGGCTTATGCAAGCTCTTATTCTGATGCCGAAAAAGAAGCTATTAATCTCGGTCTTGATGGATGGAAGAAAGCATTATATTCAAATGTTATTGCAGGATTAAATGCAGGTACAGAACGTATATTTAAAGACGAAAAAGTGCTTGATGCTTTTAATGCCGAAGTTTCACCATTGATAGGTGATATGATTCAAAACTTAACTACAAGAGGTGTTACTGATGCTGTATTAAGTAGAGAGTTAAGAACTATCATTACAAAAACTTTGCCAAAATTTGCAAAGAATATGGTTGTTGAAAACCAAAAAGAAGCTGGTGAAGAACTTGCTACACAATTAGGAACTTCAATTATAAAAGGTTTATTAGCACCTGACCAATTCAATACACAAGAAGAACTTGATGCCATGAAGCAGGTTTGGTACGAAACAACTATTTATGGTGGTATTACTTCATTTGGGGCTGCGGTTACAGAAACTAGAAATAGCAATGTATCTAAAAAAGCAATGTATGAATTAGGTTCAAATCCTGATGAAATTACTAAGTTTATTGATGTAGTAAATACACAGGTATCAAATGGCAAAATGAGCCAAGAAGATGCCAATGATAAAATCAAAGCGGTAAATATAATGCAACAAATTGTGCAAAAGAGTATTCCTTTGATTGATAGTAAGCGCAAATTAACACCATCTGAAAAGGTTAAATTATCAAACATACTTTTAGCCGAAAGAAAACTACAAGATGAAATTAAAAATCCTAATTATAGCAATGTTAAAACATTAAATAAAAAAGAATTAGGTCAAGTTCAAGATATGAAAAATAAAATCTTGAATAGCGAAGTATTTGTAGATGAAGATTTAAACGTGTATTCAGAAGATGAATACAATGCTAAAAGGGATGCTGAAAACGCAACGCCATCTAATAAAATTATTCAGTATAATAACGATGGTACTTTAACTATTAAAGATGCAAATGGTGTATTTATTGAAAACTTTAATGGGACTATTGACGAATATTATAAAAAGCAAGTAGAGAGTACGGCTAAGGCTGAAATAGAAAAAATTCAAGAAGAAATAGACTCTTATGATGAAGAATATAATGGGTTAGTTGATTTGGTAAATAAAGAAGATAGAAAGTTGAATACTCCTAAGTCTGAAAATGAAATCAAACTAAATCAACTACAAAATAAAATTCAAAAACTTAGGGATAGAAGAGATAAATTAAAATCAGAACCCCTACTATCTAATGAACAACCTATATCTACTACTCAATCGGGAAGTAACCCTACTACATTAAAAAATGGCGATAAATATACAGATGCAAAAGGAGTAGAAAGAATATGGGGTGAAAATACAGAAGCAGATAAAACACATGAAATAGAGCAAATGTTAAAAGCTACTGCCGAAGGTGCTGCTATGGGTGCAACGATTCAATCAGTAGAGGATTTTAAATCAGGTAAAGAAACAATTTTCAGAAAACCTCAATCAATCGAAGCGGCTAAAAATAATCCAAACTATAATGTAGAAATACAAAGTGATGGTAGTGCAAAAGTAATTGGCGTTCTTGACCCTAGAAATAACGAATGGGTTGGAGTTAATCCAGAAAGTAAAATAGATGCCAATGTTCAATTAGACGAAGTACAAAGTATTCAATCACAAATTGACGAATTAGTTGCGAAAAGAAAGGCTGAATATGATAATGCTTTAGTCGGTAAAGAAAACCTAAGCCAAACCGTAAAGGATAATCTAAACAAAAAAATATCTGCAAATTACAACCCACAAATTGATGTACTTCAAAAAAGATTAGATGAAATTGCCAAAAATAATGTCGAAGCAAAAGTTGAATCAAATCCAACTACTACTGAAAGTAAATCAACGGACGCAGACAATGCATTAGAACAACAACCTACATCTACTACTCAATCTGAAAGTAATAGTGCATTAAAGTCGTTTAATTCAGTTCCAAAAGTTAGCAATACGAAAGAAGAAGGTCAAAAGGCACAAGAACAAGTATTTAGTATTGCATCAAATTTAGGGGTAGGCACAGTAATAAAAAATGGAGATGGTATTCAAATAGTTACTGAAAATAGTATATCTAAAAATGGTCGTCATACAATCGGCATTACTGAATTTGAAAGACAAGAAGATGGAAGCCTAATTCAGACAGGGGATACTCAATTTGTAACTAAAAATAATGAGGGGCAGATTAAATCTGATTATAACCCACACACAACATATACAAATTCTAAAGGAGAAAGAGTTACTGAAACAGCAGAAATAACGACAGATAAAATTGATTTATCTAAAGAGAAGGTTTTTGTTAATAGTAATGATGATATAGTAGAAAGTAAAGCATTTTCAACAACAGGGGTACAAGAAGCCCCAAAAACAGGACAACAACCTATATCTACTCAATCGGGAAGTAACCCTGCATCAAGTGATGTAGAACAATTTAATAGAGCCAAAGAAGGTTCTTTAAAAAGAATAAAAAATTCTAATGACCCACAAACAATATTTAGTGAAATAAATAGACTACAAGAAACTTTAAAAAAATCTCAAAGTTTTGTATTAACACCAGAAGAACAAACTCTTATTGATAAAAAGTTAAAAGAATTAAAAGATAAAGGGTATAGCTTAAAAACAAAAAAGGGGGAAATACTTAGACAGGGTGACCAAGTAAGAGTTGATGACAACGTAACTTTACTAAAAGCAAGTGATGTAACAGAAGTAGAAAAATCTTTATTAGAAAAAGAACTTAATAGGAGGAATAGCTTTAAGCAAGAACTAATAAAAAATGGTTATTCTGAACAAGAAGCTACTATTGAAGCTGGATTAAGTCCAGAAGAAGAAATATACATAGTTTCACAAGACATAGAAGTTGCTGTAATTAAAAACGGTGTTCAAGAAAAATCAGGTAAAGTAGCAATCAGATTTATTTCAATAGAAGCAGTAGAATCCCTACTATCTAAAGAACAAGCACCCCAACCTAAAAATGAAACTAAAGAGAATGAGGCGGTAGAGGTTGAAAGCAATTTAAATCAGTTAGGAGTAAATTCAAGTTGGTTTAATGATTTTAAATCTAAAAACCCTAATACTTTATTAGGTATTGAGGATAAAAAAGGATTTATTACAATTATTAACGAAAGAGGGGAAGGTAAAAAAATAGAACCATCTGATTTTATTAATGAGGTAAAAACCGCTATCAGCAATGGGTATAAAGGCATTGCAAAAATAACCGAAAAAGATTTAGCAACTCAAACAAAAGAAGTAGTAAAAAACAAAGCTAAAAGAGATACCTTGCAAAAGGTAGTTTTAGATGAAGGAGATGGCATTGTTATAAATGACTTGTTTAATGAGTGGAATAATATTAAGAATCAAAAAGAATCTGATAAGTGGAAGGAAAAAATAAAGACCACAAAGTTCGGTACTTATGGTACAGTAGGATTAATGGAAACAATTAAAAAATTCAATCCTAAGATAAATGACACCATAAAAAGAAATTTTTATACAGAAATTGAATCTGCTTTAGGCATTCCTAAAGACCAAAGAACATATAAGCCATACGTATTTGAAAAACCAACCTCTAAACCCACACCCAATGAAACTAAAGAGAATGAGGCGGTATTTGATGTAGAGAGTGTGGCTAAAGATAACGATACAGAAGAAAGTATAAAAGAAAAACTTAAAAACCCATTCGGTAAAAAAGTAGTTATTGAAGGTGTTGAATATACAATTACAGACGTTGGTAGAGGTGCTGGGTCACCAGACATTACACTTACAGATAAAGATGGTAATATCTTCTATGAAGAACAAAAAACTTTTGATGGTAGAATTATAAAAAAACTGCCTACAAAATCTACTCTTATTGACATTGCAAAAAATCAAAAGCCTACCGAAAATTTGGCGGAGCAAGCCGCAGAAACACCTGAACAATCTATCAAAGAAATAGAATTAAAAAGAGATTCAGATGTAAGAGAATTAAGTAAATATAGGATTGAAATTAATCTACCTACTATAAAAGAAATTGTAAACTCAAAAGACCCAATAGGGAATAAATGGAAGTATTCTGCCATAAAAGAAAAAATAACAATGCTTGATAAACTAATAAATTGCTTATAATGGAAAATTTAGAAGAAAAAAAGTTCATAGAACTTTTGGAAGAAAAAAGGCACAATGAAATAATTAAATCATTATTAAGTTTAAAAAAACCAGATAATGAAAATGCTGATATTTTAGAAAAATTAGAAAATTTAAAACTATTCAATAATAATAAAATTACAGAATACTTATCTAATTTTAAAGATAATAAAGATGAAGTAATATCTTTGATAAAAGAAAACATTAAATCTTTAGAAAATATCAAAGAAACTATGATAAATGAAGGTAATAAAATGAAAGAATGGGAGTTTACCATTAAAAGAGGAAGTATAAGTTCAAAAATTGATAAAGTAATTGCAAAACAAATAAAATAGAAATGAAAAGAGCAGTAGAACATATTTTTACAGGTGAAGTTGCAGATATAGTCGCAAATGCTTACGATTCATCAAAAACAATGATTGGGAAGTATATGAAACAATATACAGGCTCAACAAGCGAAGATAAATTTATAAGCACTAAAGAGTATTCAGTCACAAACATACCCGATGCAACAGGCACATTAACTTTTTATATGCCTCATGTTTATAAATGGAGCAATACAAAGTTTTGGGTATTTGTCGCAAGCAATGCGGCAACATCAGCTACAAGATTTTGTGGGCTATTTGAATTTGATTCATCTAATGGTTCAGTTGTTTGGAAAGGGTATATTACAATGTCAGGAACAACGATTTCAGGAAATAAAACTATTAGAGCATTTCGTAGTTTAGTGTATAAGCACACAATAGGTACGGTTGGTACAAGCGGATTATCAACTACACTTAATGGCAACGGCACTCAATTTATATCAGAAAGAATTGCGGTTGGAGCTAGAATTGGTTTTGGCTCAACAAACCCAACAGAAATTACAACATGGTATGAAATAACAGCTATTACAAATGACACAACGCTTACATTATCGGGGGCGGTTAATATTGATGCTGGTACATCTTATGTAATAGAAGAAGTTAGATTACTTGTTGGATGTACAAATGTGACACTAACAAATGGGGGTGTTCATTTGATTAAAGGTTTAAATTATGGCTCATTTCAAATTGGAGGTACTACTATCCCAGAAGCAACAACTATTGACAATATTAGGGCTTCATATTTATTGAAAGATGCCGCAACCACAACTATGACAGCTTTGATTGGTATTCCAATAGATAATATGGTTAGTAATACAGACCATCCTGTTTATGTAGTTAATTTAGATACCGCAACAACTGTTAGAATTTTTAGATTAAACATAAGAGCATCTTTAATTGTAAGTGCTGGCGCATCAACAAGTGCCTTTTTGTTTAAAACAAATACCTCTATAATTACCCCTACGGCATCAAATCTTAATAATGGAAGTATTTTTACAGTTAATCATGGCTCGGCATCGGGTATAAAATCTTTATGGTTCGTAACAACCACTAGAATTTATAGATGCGCTATAAGTTCTATTGTTGATGGCAGCAATAATTTTATAAGCGACTATATTTTTGAATCCCCACCAGGCGGTTCAAATACATACGCTTTAACAAACTCTCTATCACAAGTTGAGTATGATAATTCATTAGATAGAATTATTGTTCCCACCGCAATTGGTAGATTTGGCGTTTATATAGGTAAGTATTCAACAAATCCATTTGAGAAGTATTTCGGCACTTTTAATAATAGGGTCAAACTTTCTACAACTCCAATTGGGGCAGTAGATGGGTTTTTCCCAAGTGCTGCTGCTACTTTGTGTATTGAAGATGGATTTATTTTTAGCATCCCAAATACAACAACAACTACATTAAATTGGTTACATATTTTACCTATTGGTGCTGATGGTTTTTATGCAAAAGAAACAAACCAAATAATAATAACTCCAAAATTATCTACACCAAATGCAAGAAAGTTTTATAGGGCTTATGTTGAATATTCAAAATATATCGGTAGTTATGAGTTAGGTTCATCGCCAGAAACATTTAGAATGTATTTTAGAATTACAGGCATTGATGATAATACAGGTTCATGGACTGAAATTCTAAAAAGTGGTGATTTGTCGGCTTATACGCCAAGTGATTATATACAATTCATGTTCGAGTTAGATGTAATTGGACTATCATGTATTCCTGCAAGAATTTATGGAATTTCTTGTTTATTTGAAGATAATTCAACAGATGAACATTTCTCGTTAAGTGTGGAGCAATCCAATCCTATAAGTAAGAAAATTGCATGGTGGTTTGCATCTTCATTTGGGAGTGCCGTACCTATTTTAAGGGTAAGGTTATTAGATGCCATAACAGGCAATTTAATACTTGATGATGATACAGATAGCCCTACAAGTGGGATATTTGAAAAAACAATAGATGGAACAAACTGGACTGCATATAATTCGACAGATAGAACTAACAATACTACTTGGATTAGATATACCCCAACATCAATAGGTGATAATATTTTAGTAGAAGCATATTTATTCTTAGATTAATGGCTATTAAAATACAAACATATCCATCAGGTAAAGGTGTTATAACTATTAATCGTGGCAATATTGGAAATATATTAGATATTTCTACTAAAAATAGAAATGAAACAAAATTTACTTTAGTTTGCAAGGGTAATACATATTCAAGGTCAAGAGTAGTCAATAAAAAATAAATATTTTGAAGTGGATTAAAAAAAATACAGCAACTCAAATAATGGTACTTATGACAAGTTCTGTTAATCATATTGTTGGTGAAACTGAATTAACATTAATAACATACATTTCAAAAAATGGTGGTTTTTTTGAGTTAAAAAACATGACAGTTTCCGAAAAAGGGTTCGGGTGGTATCTTATTTCACTTTCTATTGAAGATACAAATACTTTAGGCGAATTAGTTTTACATATTGAAGCGGAAAATGCAGACCCAACAGATGTTTTATTAGAAGTAAAAGAAGTATCAATAGAAGAATTTAGTTTATTTGTTGATGAAATACATACACTACAAGGGCTTAAAAATATTGCTTCTACAACAAATAAATTAACAAATAAATGGATAGCAGGAGATATTGTAATTAATATGTCTGGTGATGGTGTAGAAGAATTTACAATGCAAAGAGGTGTTTAGTCCATTATCCATATCAACAAGGGGGAGGTTATCGCCAAGTATAAGTAAATCGCTTACATTATCTACTTTTGGTAGGCTAATTGTTTATCCGATAGGTTTAAGTAGTATTGAATTTGACTATGAAATGCCTTATAGAAGTGGCACAATATTAGATATTCTGATAAAAGAAGATATAGAAGACATTATTAATATAATTAAAATTTGGACAAAATGCCAAGGATAGATTGTTTTAAACATATAAAAGGTAATAAAGAACTTGAAAAACATTTTAGTTCTATTGGAGAAGATTTGCCAGAATCAGAACAAAGAGATAAAGCAATTGAATTAGCTAATAAATATTATAAAATAATTCATGATGATATGAATGTTTTGAATACGCTTCTTAAAAAACCAAGAGTAGTATTTAAACCTAAAAATAATTTAGAGCAAATTAAAAAAGTAAAAGAAGAAGCTGATGCAAAAATAAAAGCATTGAGAAATCAAGCAGAGGGTTCACAAAAGAATAGTGGTGCAGGTGACAAAGGAGTTCCTTTCATAAAAAAGATATTTGATAAAATTAGAAGTATAACAAAATTAAATAAAGTACAACATAATATACTTTTTAATATTGATACTAAATTATCAAAAGAAATTGCAGATGCTTATGAAAAAATGAAGCACGACCCCAATAATCCTAAAGTAAAGAAAGCTTATAAGGCAATGGTTGAAGAAACAAAGCAACAATATGACGCTTTGATTGAAGGGGGATTAAAAGCAGAAAGATGGACAGGCAAAGGAGAGCCTTATGCAAATTCAAAAGAAATGCTAAGTGATTTAAAGGAAAACAATCATTTATGGTTTCTACCAAATGAAAGTGCGTTTGGAGATAAAGATGCAGCTACAAAATATAAAGACAATATTGGTTTACAAGATTCAGGTATTACTCTTGATGGGAAACCATTAACTAATTCGGAAGTATTTAGAATTGTTCACGATGCGGTTCATGGAATTAATGGAAATGAATTTGGGGCAATAGGTGAGGAAAACGCTACGTTGCAACATTTATCAATGTATTCTGATGAAGCGTTACCTGCGGTGGTTGCTCAAACAAGGGGGCAAAATAGTTGGGTTAATTTTTCAGGTGTTAACGATTCCGCAAATGCTAAATTTAAAGAGGCGGCTAAACTTGAAAAAGAAGGTAAATATGATGAAGCAAAAAAAATTAGAAAAGAAGCGCAAAAAGAATTTATATTTGCAGAACCTAAAATAGGGTTATTACCAAATAAATATAACTTTAGATATTATGGAACAAAAAATTCAGAAATCGCAAGTAAAGAGGGAACTAACACCCGAAGTGGAGATGGCAATAAGGGAGAATCCCAACCAATTAATGCACTCACAGATGAAAAGAATTTGGCAAGAGAATCCAAATCTTTCAGTTCAAGAAGCAATAACAGAGGTAGAACAATTCGCACAAGCTATGGGGATGTAGTTCCTAAAGCAATACATACAGTAAAGCAATCGCTTATTGATGGAATAAATAAAGTATTCCCAAATGTCGCTATTGATAAAGAACTTTTTGAGGTAGATGCCGATATTTTCCACAAAGCGGCAATAAAGGCAAAGTCCGTAAATAAATACGGTGCGGCTGTTGATATTTTATCACCAAAGGAGTATTCTAATTATAGGCTATTTATTACAGAAGATGGGTTAACAGGCATTGCATTGTCGCCAACAGGTGATTTAGGTAGCGGCTTTGACATGTCGGGTAAGTCACGAAGGCTCGTTCAATTATTAGTGTTGGGTATTGAAAACGGAGCAACACACGCTAACGCTTTTGACACAATTCTGCCCGATTACTATTCTGCTTTTGGATTTAAGCCAGTTGCTCGTAATCTTTGGAATGATGCCTTGAAGCCTAAAGATTGGAATTATACAACATTTGAAAAGTGGAATAAAGGCAGACCCGATGTAGTTCACTTTGTATGGGATGGTGGCGATAGAAACAATATACATGAACGTATAGGTCAATTTGATAATTATAGCGACTACCATAAAGAGCAAACGCCTGTAATTAATACATGGGAGGAAGCGCAAGAAATTGTACAACAATCCATACCCACCCAAGAAGTAAAGGCAGATGTAGAGAGTTATGAAGGAATGTTTAATCCTAAGAAAACAGGAATAAGTGGGTTAGATGATTTATTGAAAGATGATGGCTATAATTACTTTTATAAAGGCGTAAGCGGTGAAATTGTAATGATGTCACCTGATGAATATTTGAAAAAAGTAAGAGATGATATAACAAGAAGTAGTAGTGACTTAAACATTTATGACGAAAAAAAAGCAAGTATAATTGAAGGAGTAAATAAGGGGGATAAAATAAATATGCCATATCTTTCTATAAAAGAAAATGGTAAAGCGCATAAGCAAGAGGGAAGAAATAGGGCTGTTGTTGCAAGAGAAAGAGGTGAAAAACTAATCCCTGTATTTATAGAAAAAGACATTTCATTTGATGATAAAATTAAAAAAGGAAACGAGTATGTAAAATCTGCCGTAGAATCTGGCGCAAATACAAAAGAAGAGGTTTTATCAAAATTAAAAGAACAAGGATTACATAGAGATGCTGTTCGTTTTATTAGTGAAAACTTTAACAACGAATTACTACCTACGCAAGAAAATAAAACTAAAAATACAAAAAATGAAAAAGGAAAAAATGAAGTCGAAACTTCAAATGTTGGAACAAAAGTTCGAGAAGGAAAAGTTGAACCAAGTAGTTCAAAAACTGAAAGCCCAAAAGCAAAAGGAAAACAACTTACCAACAATGAAAGCAACAGATTAAAAGTTGCTAATATGTTAGAACTTCATGGTACTAACTTATATGACATGGTAGCCCAAGCAATTACGAGTTTTCGATTTTCTGGCAATGTTTTACAAGAAATACTTGGTAGAAAAGAAAGTGTAGTTAGAAAAAGAAAAAATATAAAAGAAGAGGCAACTCAAAGATTAAATTGGACAAGAGGTTGGAAGAATCAAACTTCAAGAATTGATTCAGTTGGTAAATTATCCGAAATGGTTCTTGAAACATTATCTGATACTGATAGAGAAATTTATGATTCACAAGATGTTTTAAATGTAATTGAATCTGTAATAATTGACTTTACAAGTTTTGGCAAAATAGCTACTTATTTAATTGATAAATATCTTGATGGTGATATTAATTCTACTATTGACGAAACACTTGAAAAAAGACAGCAACAAGCATATGAAGATTACTATGGAATACCTGATGGATGGGATGCTGAAAAAGAAGATTGGATTGACGAAAGATATAAAAAAGCACATGAAGGATTATTAGGCGCAATTGACTTACTTACTGATGAAGATTTTGAATCAATACTAAAAGATAGTGAAGCATACTTTAATTCTGATGAATATAAATCTACTTTAGGTAATGTTCAATTCATGGCTTCATCAAACAACCCTGCAATTGAAAAAGCAAGTAAAGAATACGAAAGTGCAAAACGAGCATTTGATAATAAGCGCAAAGAATTATATGGTAGTGCAATGAGTGATAACGCTGATTTATTCGGCAATGTCAGAAGTCAAGAAAATAGTTTATTCGGAGACCAAACAGAAAAAGCAAGTGAGGAAAATATACAGAAAGCATTAGCCCCATTTAAAGTAAGACTTGATAACGCCAAAAAAGCATTAGAGAAAGCAAACAAAGATTCTCAAAGCCAAGGCACATTATTTAGTGCTAAAAAAGAAAATGACACCTCTAGTAAATCATTAGCAACTACACTAAAAAAATTAATAGCCACTCTAAAAAAATCAATCAAAGCAAACGTATTTTCAGACCAAGAACTCCTAAAAAAGAAACTTAAAGAGTATGGCATAGACTATACTAATTTTATGATAATAGGTAAAAAAGGAGCAATCGGATTAGATAATGCTGAAATGGTATTAGCTGATTTAAGTCTATCTAAACTACTAAATGCAAATATTAGCCGACATACTTCAGTATCATCACTAACTTCGGCAAATGGTTATGTTGAAGCAAAGGCTGGAGATGTAGAAGCAGCATTTAATGTCGTAAACGCAAAGTATAAAAATGGGGTTAGCGATATTTTAAAACAAAATAAGGATGCTATCATAGTATCTGTACATGGTATAGAAGCAACAGGTCAGAATGCTTTACCAAATGCACTTGCGGAAGCTGTATCAAACGAATATGGGAATCCGATTGATACAAGCATTGTGTTATCAAATAAACCTAATCACACAGGGGCAAAGGCTATCGTAAGGCTTATCAATGTACCTACATTTAGCGGTGAAGTAATCAAGGGTAGAAAGTATTTTATAGTGGACGATGTATCAGCAACTGGTTCAACAGCACAGGCATTAAGGGTATATATAGAATCAAATGGAGGGCGTGTTATAGGAGCTAACTTCTTAGCAACTACCGTTGGTGGAGGCTATCTGCAAATAAAAGATTTGCAAATTAGTAGTTTAGTTGCTAAATTTGGCAGACAAGAACTTGAAAAAACATTAACTCAATATGGCATTGCAAACAAAATCGAACACTTATCAACAGAACAAGCTAGGTATGTTGAAGGATTTGGCAGCCTTATCGGATTCAGAAATAAAATTCGTCAAGGATATGAAGAAGAAGCAAATAGAATTATTGAAGGAGTTAAGACTATCGAAAGACAAAAATCAAAAGTAGGAGAACCTAAATTAATGCGCACTCCAAATGGAGTAATTTATGGCGCAAAATTCCCTGATGGAAGTATTTACATAAATGAAGAAAACATTGACCTTTCAAGTCCTATACATGAGTTCTCTCATTTATTTGAAGAAATGTTTCCTGAATTATGGGCTGAAGGTTTGCGCCTTTTTAGAGATTCAAGTGGGTTCAAAAAAGCATTAGCAGAAGTTCAAAAAAATCCTTCTTATAAAAACCTTTCAGAACCAAAACAAGCAAGTGAAGCACTTAATAATCTTATCGGTAATAAAGGTGTAGGGTATTTTGCCAAAGGTGTATTGCTTTCTAAATTCCAAAACTGGGTAAAAAAATTATTCAAAACTATTGGCGCAAAAATCAGTTCAAAACTTGGCGATAAATTAGCGAAAAGATTTGCATTAACACCTGATGATAAACTTGAATTTTTTGTAAATGATGTACTCGGTAAATTATTAAGCGGAAAAGAGTTAAAAGGCGAAACAAAGATTTCAAATATCACAAAGTTTAGCCAAGAATATGAAAATAGCCCTCAATTTGAAAAATGGAAAGGTAAAAACCGATTAGTTTCAGATAGAGCAGTTCAAGATGTAAAAACAGGAGAACCTATTGTAGCAAAAGTATATCATGGAACAACTAATGAATTTTATGAGTTTGATGCATCTGTAAAGGGTAATATTGAAGGTCATTTAGGTAAAGTAAATTACTTCACTACAAGTGAAGAAGATGCCAATGAAAATTATTTAGCAAGTGGCTCTGATATTACAAGTAGAATTTCAAGAGAATCAGAGAGGTTAGAAGATTATCTTTATGATGAATATGGTATTGTAGCAAGACAATCTCCCCCTGTTAAAATTACAGATGAAGATTATCAAAAAATAAGTGAGGAGTTTAATATATCAGTAAAAGAACTTAAAGAGCAAAAAACAAGTCAATTATATAAATTTATAGCAGAAAGACAATTAAAAGGTAATGAAGAAAAAGTATTAGACTTATATGTGAAATTAAACAACCCTATTGTATTAGGTAATGGTTCTACATGGTTTGATGCATTAGAAATTGATGAAACTTATTTAGAAGAAGCTACACAAGAAGTTGCCGAAGAGTATGGCATTTCAGAACAAGAAGCTAAAGATGAATATGATTGGGATATTAGAGATAGGGCTATTGAAAAACAAGGTGAAGGGAACAAGGTAGTTGAAGCATTAGAAAAAGCATTGTCTGACAATGGATATGACTCTTCATTAGCATCTCAAATATTAGGCGATAATTACTACGAAACAGAAGTTGATTTAGATAATATAGAAAAAAGTTTAAGAAAAGCCGAATTATATGAAAATGATAATGGTGAAATGGCAAGTAGCCAAGTTATCGCAGACTTATTTAAAAACTTAGGATTTGATGGAATAATACTTACTGATGTTTCAGAAAGATTCAAAAATATGGGTCTTAATAATTCAACATCACATATTCACGTTTTTGACGAATTTAGCAATCAAATAAAACTAGCAGATGGAACAAATACAACATTCAACCCAGATACAAATGACATCAGATATATGTCAATCAATGGGAAACAAGTACAAGTTAAAGCACTAGGAGCAGATGTGGTAAATGGTTTTTACTCACCACTTGAAAAAGTTATCAATGAAACTAAATTTGATAAGCTACCTGCAAAGCAATGGATTGAAAAGTTTGCCAAAGGAGAGGAGGCTAAGTGGACAGGATTAAACGAATGGTTAAGTAATCAACAAGGTTCAGTATCTAAATCTGATATTCAACAATACCTAAAAGATAATAGGATTAGTGTTGTCGAGGTGGTGAAGGGTGAAACAAAGCCAAAAGAATTAAGAAGGTTTGATGAAATAATAGATACGCTTAAAAGCAGGGGTTACGAAGTAGATGTTGAAGATTATGCAAGTTCTGATATGAATGTTATAGGATATGACGATGGCACAACATTTCTTGAAGCAAAAAATGGAGGGTTTACTAACGAAGAATTAATTCGGGATGGTTATACTTTAAAAGAAACCCATGATGAAGATGTAAAATTACTTGAAGAAGCCCAAAAGTTAGCATCTAAAATAAGAGATTTACAGCAAAAAGAAGATAAAATACAAGGTACTAAATTTAGTCAATACCAATTAGAAGGAGAAAAAGAAAACTACAAAGAGGTGTTGGTGACGATGCCACAAAAGTTTGGTGAATTTACTGAATCTGAATTACAAGAAAAGCTAAAAGCAGAGGGTAAGATAAATGAGTATAACAATAGTGTTAAAGAATTAAATAAAAAATATGGTGTCAATAAGTTATTTAATGACAGCACTGCATCCGATGATTTAAACACTTACCAAAGAGAGTATTTTGACGAAAGAAGTAGTAGTTTAGAAAAAGAAATTGCTTATGATGGTATTCAAAGCGTTACCAATGGGAGGGCTGAACAATATTTAAGAGAAAGAAAACTAAACAATGAAGTATTTTCAAAAAACTTTGTGAAATCAATAAAAGAAAATAATCAATTCAAATCCTCCCACTTTGACGAACCCAACATATTAGTTCATTTGCGTATGAATACCCGTACTGATGCAGATGGTAATAAAGTATTGTTTTTGGAGGAAGTTCAAAGTGACTGGAATCAAGAGGCAAGAAAGAAAGGATTTGACGAATATTACAAAGAAAGCGAAGTAACTGTATTAGATGAAAATGCACCTGAAGCAAACGAACCAAACTTATTTTGGTATTTTAAGGTTCCGAACAATGTACTACAAATACCTAAAAGCAGATATAACACAATAGAAGAAGCTAGAAATTATATTTTAAAAGAGAAGAAAAAAAACGATAGTGGAATACGTTTAGCACCCTTTGTTTCGGATACTAACCAAACTGTAAAATTAGGTTTAAAAGTAGCTCTCAAAGAAGCGGTAAAACAAGGTGCTGATAAAATTGCTTGGACAACAGGGGAGCAACAGAATGAAAGATATGATTTGAGTAAGCAAGTAGATAAAATTGAAATAACAAAAAGAGAAGGAGTAGATAGTTACCGAGCAAAAACATATAAAGACGGCAAAATATTAGAAGACCAAGACTACATTGCTTTTAACCAATTAGAAGGAATGTTTGGCAAAGAAATAGCTACAAAAGTTCAAAATGGAGAAAGTGTTTTTGAGGGCGAAGGATTAAAAGTAGGCGGAAAAGGAATGAAAGGCTTTTACGGAAGTCCAACAGAAAGAAGTTTAGGCATAGTAGGTAATGTAGCTAAGAGTTTGTTTAAGCAAGAGCCGAAAACGGTTAAAATATCTATTGGCGAAAAATATGCAGATTATCAATGGACAACTGATAGCGATGGTAATGATATTATTGAATACAAAGGTGAAAGGTACGAATTTGAAAAAGAAAGCGATGCTGAGGCTTTTGTGGCAAAAATAAAATCAGATACTTCCACCCAACACTCCATAGACATAACACCAGAACTAAAAGCACAAGTGAGTGAAGGTCTTCCAATGTTTATGGTAAGACAAAACGAAACAGAAGCTACTAAATCAGAAATAGAAAATGCCATTAGTAGTTTAGATGTAGCAGTTTCAGATTATGCAAATGATGATTCTATTGATAATTATTTAGGGTTAAATGATGCCTTTGAAACATTAGCTTATACTTCTATTGGTGATGCGCAAAGTATGGCTAAAGAATTGGGTGCAAAATATCCCGAACTAAAAGATGATTTTGATTCAATCCTAAATGAAGCCTCAAAACCTAAAGTAGAAAGCAAAAAAGTATCTAATGAAAGTGATGCCATTAGAACCCTAATTAGCGAAGATGTAGATGGTAGATTATACCCTACTATTGTCGATTCATTAGGGAAGTTTGCAAATCAAATTACAGCCGAAACAACAGGTAATGTTCAAGAACGTGAAGTAAGTGGTGAATATGTAAGATTGACATTACAAAACATGAAAGATATTGCAACACAAAAAATGCTACAACTTCAAGAAGTGTTGGGCGAAGATTGGGTTGAAAAGTCAATATCATTTTTTGAACGTGAACCTTATAGTGGGAATCCTGCAATAATAATTGGGCTATCAAATATCATAAGCACCGACATTCAAAATAAAATACAATCCACAACTGATATTAAAGAACTTGATTCATTAGTAGCACTTCAAAATAGAATGGATAGGGTAGTAAATAGAAATGGTCGTGTGGCTTCATTAGCCTTGAATTACAGACGTATATTCACTTCATTCGCACAAGGAGATTCAGTTACAGATGCAATGGCAGGAAACAACCTTACTGAAGAAGCTAAAAAACAAATCGAAGTGGTTAAAAAAGCACTCGTAGAACAACCAACTGACGAACAACTAAATAGTGTTGGTAATGTTGTTCCACCGAGCAGCCAAAAAACTAAAGGCGCAAAATCTTCAAGAAAAACACAAACAGATTCAGTGCTTAAAGCACAGATAAAAAATAATGCAATAAATTCACTTACAGAAGTTGATGCTAATGGCAAAAAGTCAACTAAGACTTGGCAAGATGCAGTAAGAGAAGCAAATGAGGAATCTAAAAAACATAAATGTTAAAAAATGAAATTGAATTGTTTAATAAGAAACACAAAAATTGAAACAAGTGTAAGGTCAGCGATAAATGGTATCGTTGACTTTCTTGTTGATAGCAATATAAAACCTTCATTCAAAGAAGTATATAAAACACTCAAAAGCGAAGGGCTTGAAATAGACATGGAAAGTGTTGGTGCTTTGTATGTCGAAGAAACTGAAAAATATGGTAGTGATTTCTTTACAAATGAAGATGAAGTAGCAGATATTGTCGGTGCTAAAATAGAACAAACTCAAAGAGAAATTGTTTCAAGAATTAAACAAGAAGATGCTACTATTGGTGAATCTAAGATTGGTGATATTTCGCCCGAAAAATCATTAGCAAATAACATCGGTAAAATGTTTGACAGGTTTATTAATGGTGCGCTGCCGCCAAAAACAAAATCTACAATGAAAGCATTTGAAGATTTAATGAAAAAAGCTATTGTATCTTCTTTGCCTAAAATACCTAAAGATGCACAAAAATCAATTACATCATCATTAGATTATTTCTTTGCCCAAGAACAAGATGGGTTTAGGACTTTAAGTGGTGCAATGAATAATTTAAGAACACTACATGAAGCGACTAAAAAAGAAATAAATAATTATGTTGAAGGATTGGTTTCTAAATTAGACAATCAACAAGAAAAAGATTTAGTTCGTGAACAATGGGATAGCTATACAGAATCTATAATGAATGGGATGTACGATTTAATGTTAGGTAAAGGTGAACAAAACAAACTCTTAAATGAAGCACTAAAACAAATAAAAATTGATGGTAAAAGTCTAATAGATAAAAACGGAAATATCCAATGGAGTAAACTTTCAGAAAGCGGTAATGTAGATGTTGTAAAAAGAGCAATATCAGACTTATTCCAAGAGGGCATAAAAAATCAAGATGGTTCAACACAAAAATATACACAAGAACAATCGGATAGAATTGCACAATATTTAGGTACAAGATATGAGCAAAAACTTCAAGCATACATCCAACGACAACAAGCTAACGCAAGAATAAAAAATCAAAGTCCTCAAAATCTTGCATCAGACTTCTTAAAGGATGAAGGTTATTTTGAAGTTGGTAAAAAAGATGGTGTACTATCTGTAACAAAATCAGATTGGAAATCATTTATGAATAAACTTCGTTCTGACTTAAACGCTATTAATAAAAATGATGTAATAAATGGTGTTGGTGATAGCTTTAGAAGTTTTCTACAAGAACGTAATAATAGTTTACCAAGTAGTGAACAATTATCTGATACTATAATTGAAGAAAAAGTAAAAGCATTTACTGAACTTGTTACCGCTAAATTCGCTCCTTCTACATCAACACCAAATGCACTTCAAAAATTAGTGGCATTTAGTCAACTAAACAATGGTAAAGCATTTAATCAATCTACACAACAAGCAATTAATAAGTTGTCAGGGGTTAGTGATTTAGACCAAACTACACTAAATCGCTTAAATAATATTTCAAATATTGTAGCAAATTTAATTAGCCAAAATTCATTATCACCAATATCATCTACAAATCCTAAAGTAAGTAGAAGTGCTTATGCTTTACAAGCATTGTCGCAACTTGACAGAGAAATAAAAATGATTATTCGTGAATCAAAAATGGATAAGTCTAATTTAAAGAAAACACTAGGTTTTATAAACGATTACATATCCTCCGCAACTGTTTCATTGCTTGTAAACCCAAATAATGCTAGGGAGAATATTTTAACTGCATTTGGTTCTTCTATTGTAGAAGCAATGACACAATTTATTACAAACCCAAGACTTGCTATTAAAACCCAAGGTGGTAATTTCAAAGTGTTTTGGAGCGCATTTTTTAGTCATGTAATGGGTGGCAGTCATACATCAATAATGACTGACGAAGACATGAGTATTGATTTGGCGCAAGGTGAAGTTTATACAATAAGAAACATACAAAGAAATATTGAATTAGCCAAAAACAAGCCAAAAGCAATTATAAAAGAATTTGCAAAAGCACCACTATATTTATTCCAACAGTTCAACAGAGTCGTGTTAAATTCATTTGATGCAGCATTTAATTCCGTAATAATGAGAAGGCAAATGATGGGTTCAATGTATTCGGTGTTAAAAGAAAACGGATATTCCACAAGTGAAGCATTTAATATAATAGATGAATCAGTAGATATAACACCAGAAATAAGACAAGAAATAAATGATGAAATCAAAGTAATTGAACAAGAATTAAAAAAAGTAGGCATATACCTTACTATTGCAGACAAAGCATTAATGGCTATCGAAATGAGAAATGCCCAATACGATATTACCTTACAGAAATATGTAAAAAATGGCATGACTAACCAACAAGTAAGCGAGGCGACTAAATCTGTTTTAAAAGCAAGCGGTGAAGTATCTAAAATGTTGACAGGTAAGAAAAAAATACCTTCAAATGATATAATTTCAACTGTTGTATATTCATTCCCACAATTCTTATTAAAACTTCAACAAACACAATTCGATAAATCTAAAAAATCATTTGAACAAGGTAATTATAAAACATCTGCAACACAAGAGTTTATTGGCGAATTATTTGGTAAAAATGGGTTTGCTAAATTCATTGGGGGTATCGGGAATTTTGCTAATTTAGCTATAACGTCAATACCCATAATTGGCATGGTGCAGGTATCTGGGGTTCGCAAAATGCTAAACAACTTCATAAAAGATAATCCACAATCACAAAGCATTACTAATGCAGAAAGTATGGATAAGCTCGAAAGATATTATGAATTAAGTGCTACTTATAGAAGTTTATTTGCAAGACAATTGGTTAGCACTCTAGCCATGTCAGCAATAGTTCTTGCTCACTTATTTGATGATGATGAAGAAGAAGGTTGGTTTGATGAAATGATGACCAATTTAATGCAGACAAAAAGCGGACAAAGAGAAATTGCAAAACAATTGCCATTATCAATAGCCTTATTATCAATAATTGTTTATAGTTCTAAGGATAAAAAACTAAATGACAAAGGAACTAGAATAATAGAAACATTTGTACAACTTTTAGGGCGTAGCGATAAATCATTTGAGTACCTGCAAAAAGATATTAAATACGCTAAAACAACAGAGCAAAAACTTGTAGCTGTTACGAAATATGTAGGTGGTATTTGGAATGGTAATATTAACCAAATTGAACAACTCACTAAAACAGGTCATGTTTTAAAAAGTGCAACGAACAAAGATTTTATTAAAGTTGTAAAACGTGACGAAAAACTATCAAGAGAATTATATGATGAAATGAATGATTACACTTCTGCATTTTTAGGAAATGGGATTATATCAAGTATGATGCGATTTTTTAGTGATGAAGATTACAATAGATACGAAAGAAATAGATAATAACAACCCAATGCCGCAAAAAAGAATAGGAGAACACTTAGTAGATATACCCGAATGGAGAGAAGGGATGCCTTTAATAAATGAAGGATTACATTATGAAGATAGTTATTGGAAGTATAAAATATTCCCTAAAATATTCTATGATATTGATGAAAATACAATCCGTTCAGCAGATGTTACAGAATATGACGAATCAGGCAGGTTATTAAAAATAAGTCAATCTGATGATATAGAGATTAGTAAAATAATCAAAGAAGAACGCTATAAAATGGTGTATGGAATACATATTAAAATTGGCGACAGAATTGAATGGATTTGCCCAGACTATTATTTTTTTTTACAATGGTTTCAGCAAAAAGATATTGTATCAGATGAAAATGGGATGAGATTAGGTTGCTTTCGTAAAATACAAAATGATATTCTTCAGTTATGGCACTATGTAAAAAATAACAAAGAGATTGCAGGATTGATAATACCTAAAATTAAAAAAATGGGTATTACTTATTTATTTTCAGGGGCATTTTTAAATGAAGCTATAAATACAAGAAACAATGACTTTTTAATGATGTCAAAGGATTTTGAAACTTGCAAACTAACATTATTTACATTTATTGAATATGGGTATAATGAATTGCCTTATGTTTTCAAACCATTTGCATCAACAAAAAATAAAACAGAAATATCTTTTAAAGAGCCTAAAGATAGAAAGCATAAAAATGATAGCGGTAGATACTTGCAAAATGTAATAAAGGCTACAAAAACAAAAGTTGCTGCATTTGATGGTGCTGTTCCTTATAGATGCTGGATAGACGAGTTTCCTAAAATATGGAAAGCAAGTAAGGTATCGGTTAAAGAAACATTTGATAAATCAATTGAAGCGGTAAAAAAACAACAATTGATTTCTGGAAAACTACTTATGACATCTTATATGCCCGAAGAAGCCGACCAAGGATTTATAGATGGCAGGAAGTTATGCGAGAATGCGATGTTGCGAACCATTAAAGAAGGTCATTTGCGTACAGAAAATAACATGATTATATTCCCAATTTACGCTTACCAAAGTAACCAAGAATGCTTCGATAAATATGGCAATTGCGATGAAGAACGTGCTACAAAAATGACTTTGGAAGAACGTAAGGCTAAAACTACAAAACAAGACATTCAATCGCATAAACGCCAATACCCTATGAATTGGAATGATATGTTTGATAATACAGGTAGCGGTGCAGCATTCGACAACCTTAGATTAAGCCTACAATTAAACGACCTAAAAGATGAAGATATTGTTGGTGGACGACCTTATAAAGAAGGATTTTTACGGTGGGAAAACTCCATGTGGGAAGAAGGTCGCAGACCAGAAAATCAATTTTGCAAAGTATATTTCGATGAATTAACACCACATCAAGTTGCAACAGGCGAAGTAGGTAGATTTAAGTTTTATGAAGATATTAGTGAAATAGAAAGCCTAAAACATATCCTGAATAGAGTAGTCATTGATAATATTAGAGAAAATGGATTACTTACACCACATAAATCTAATTTAGGTGTAATGTCAGTTGACCCTACTGATTACAAATTAGCATCTGATGTTAGGGAGGGGTCGCTTAATGCAAGTTATGGTGGGTTTATTCACGATTTAAACCTTGACCAATTAGCGCAAAGACAAATATCAAATATCCCAATAATTGAATATAATTATCGTGATGAAGACCCCGATACGGTAATGGAGGATATGATTAAGGCTTGCTTATATCTAGGTTTTTATATTATCATTGAGGGTAATAAAGGTTGGCTATATACAGAATTTAGAAAGCATGGCTTACAGAACTTTCTACTTGTTAAACAAGCCGATGCAAGCATAACTCCTTGGAAGCAATATGCCGAGAATCAAGGGGGTAACAAAATGGTGGTTACAGGTGAAAATATGATTGATATTTATATGAGGGCAATTAAGCGATATATTGCCGAGCCTAGAAAGGGAGAAACTGATTGGATAAAACATATAAAGTCAATAAAATTCATAGGACAGGCATTAGACTTCGACCCAATGAATACTAAAAAGTTTGACCTTGTAGTTGCGTTTGGTTATTGGCGTGTAGCCATAGAAAGTTTTACTATTTGGCGTATGAATCAAGTGTTAAGCCATAGAGAATATGATGAAAAAACTAGGGATGAGGGTATAAAACTATTAAATGAGCTTTTATGCTAAATAAATTTTAATTTTACAAAAAAATAAATAATGGCAAAAAGTCAAAAGATTATACCTGCTAATGGGATGGATTTGTCAATAGATGAATCCTATATACCTGAATCAATGGCAAGATTTATAAAAGGTTGGACTTTATTGGTTAATAACAACCAATCAAACGATAATGATGGTGGGCTAGAGAATGGCGCAAATGCTTATGTATTTACACCCGAACAATCAAATGAATTATTTAAAGTACAATCAATGCCAATAGGTATTAATAAATGCATTCATGGTGGGTATGTTACCGAAACAAATAGATTTTATTCATGTATTTGGAACTCTAATGACAACCATAGTATTTGGCAGCTAGATGGCAAAAATAGAACTGCTATCAAAGTAATAGAAACAAGTTGCTTAGAATTTATATATGATGCCAAACATTTTATAACACAAACAAGATTTAATTATGCTACTTATGATTATTTTGATAAAAACTCTAATGTTAAAAAAACAAAAACATGGATATTTATAACAGATGATAATAGCAGAACAAAGCAAATAAATGTAGAAGATGCTATTGCTACAAATGGGTTTACAACTCCTAGCAATTTTTTCACCCAAACTGATTGTTGTGATATTTGTACAATGATTACAATGGGTTCTCCTGCAAAACCTATTGGATGTATTGAAATAAATCCAATACCAAGACCTGATACCCCAGAAGAAAAAATAAAACCGAATGTTCTTAATTTTAGAACATGGCAATTTAGACTAAAAGCAATTGATGTTTGGGGTAGGGAATCTATTCATGGTGTAATTTCTAAGCAATATTATAATTCCCCAAGTACTTCATGTAATCCCGATGAATTAAAATACCCAAGACTACTTGATTTATCATTTGACGCAGGTTGTAAATGGATAGCCTCATATCAACTTGAATATCGAAATTGTGGCGTGGGTAATTCGGAAGAACTAAAAACTGATTGGAAGGCGTATCAAATAATAGATAAATATAGTGATTGTGATGCGAATGGTATTTATAAAGAAAACTTTTGGGAAAGAACAATATACTCAAAGTATTTCCAGTTATTGACAGAAGAAAATAATGTCAACTACAACCAAGTAACTAATTTACTAACAATAAGATTTAGTGGTGATAAAGAAACAAAGGGCATACCTAATTCGGAAACAAGTATTAATCAAAATTATATCGCAAATAAAAGCAATTCATTATTTAAACTAGGTAATAAAATAGGGGTTGCAAATAATGAAAGAGGGTTTAACCCATTGCTTTGCGCACAAAAAGATGCTATAAGGTTTAATCTATTAGACGAATCAAATGCTGATTGCAATATTTTACAATATAGAAAAGTAACAATTTGGGGGTACATATTTTCTCCTTTGGATAATAAAACAACTAATATTAGATTTATAGAGCCTACATCAACTAGCCCAAAAGAAACTATCGCCTATGGGCAAGCAGGGCAATCCAATGGAGTATATACGCCTGGTTCAGCCAAGGACAACCCATATTATTACGAACAATATTTTAGTGGAATAAATCACTTTGTAATGTATGCTGTTGGGCATAAAGATATTTATGCAATAGGCAAACAATACGATATTTCTGACCCAAATAATCCCATTGAATTAGGTGTAATGGCGAATAGAGATAATGGCACTCATATCATACAAAAATGGGAATTTGTTTTGCCAGCAGGTAAATATGTACTTGCAATGAGCGCACCAAAAGAAGGATTGACAAAAGGAATAAATGATGAGGAATTATATCGTAATAGTTCTGCAAATATGATTGGCTTGACAAGTTTATCAAATCCAGGTGTATTAGTTAATGAGCAATATGAGATATATGTCGATTGCGTAAATGGCGATTTCGAGTTAAAGAACACCCCAATTATGATTTGGGATTTGACTAGAGATATTGAAACAATAGCAGGTAATTTAGCAAATGCAATATCTACTTACGCCATTAACAAGGTAATCCCAACTAAGCCAATCGGTTATGAAATGGCAGATGTAGTCCCAACATCAAATAGTAATGGAACTATATTTCAGGCTGGTAAAACAGATAGAAATGGTCATATATTTGGTACTACAAAGGGTTCAGGTATAGGGGGTGGTACACAGCTTCAATTTGAATTAATATTAGTTAGTTGTGTTGGCTCAAATTTAACAATGCTTACGGATTCATCAGGTGGTTCAAGCGAGTATGTAAATACATTTAATGCTACTCCATTAAGTACCATAGTTAGCTTAACACTAGCTAAGACATTTAAGATAAGAGGTTCTATATTAGATTGTGCGCCATCTAACCTAAACAATCCAATAGAGGGTGTTGTGGTTGTATTGCAAAATGGTAGAAGTGCTATTACAAATAGCTTAGGAGAATACGAAATAATATCTCATTTTAATAGACAACCATTTAACGACAAACTAATTATCAATAATAGCGTTAATGGGTGTGTAAGAACAAGATGTGATGATGATTGTAGTATAGATTTTGATGTCTTATCAGTTGTACAACCTGCAACTTGTAGTGGATTAAATTATGATATTCCTGCAATTTTATTAAAATCATCATCATTCAATTTTTCTAAAACAATTTTACAAGGTAAATATGGATTAGGAATAGTTTTAGAAGATTGCTTAGGCATGGAAACTTTTGTGCAAGCAAATGATGGAAATTATGTTGATATTTTAGATACAAGTAACATTAATCAAATTGAATACGACTTGAACGGATTATCTGGATTAAGCGGCTTTAAATATTTGTCATTCTACATAACAGAAAATCTAACTTATGAAGATTGGATGGAATGGGTGATTGATTATTTAGTACTGGAAGATAATAATGGTAATATCGGAGCTTCGCTAACATCACCAATAACAGACCCTAAAAGATTAAGAATCTATATCAATTCTTTGGTAGCATATACAGCGTACTCTCAATCAAATACAAGTTGGCAATTTCTTAAAGGGGATTTAATTCAGTTCTTTCAAAAAGGGAATGGGGATAAAATAAATGTGACGAAAATCGTAAATTATAGAGCAGGTGAAAACTATGTAACGGTTGAATATGATAACAGCATGAATGATTTATACTTAAATCAAATAGGCTTAAAAATAAGGTTATTGAGACCAAGACTTTCTAATCAAAACGAACAATATTTCCAACTCTGCGAATACATAAAAATAGAAAATGGAATACCGACTTCATTAAATGGTGTTCTTAATTTTTCAAATGTTTATAGATTGCAGCGTTCAATACCTGTATATGAAAACGTAATCACAAACCAATTAACTACCATAAATTTATATGATACACAAGGAAATGTAGTGGGAACTAAAGAAGCCACATTAAATGTATCAATCCCGACACCAAATAATAAAAAAAATATATATGCTTTAAACCATCATAGCCCATCTGATTTCTGGGGTAATAAATGTTGGGGCAGAGGTAGGGTTAATGTAAAAAATCCTTACGAAAGAAAACACAGATTTGCAACAGAAATATCGTTAAGTAATGGTATCAGTTCTGAAGGTCTTACTAATTATCTTCATTGGTTCACAACATTAAATTCTACATCATTTGACGAACAAGTTTATCATTCAATAACAGCAGTATTAACAGGTCAAAATATAGTTCTAGCTATTTGCACTAATGATTACTTTACTTTATTATATGACCAAAATGAAGTAATAGTTGATAGCAAAACAGGTACTATGTATGCCAATTCAACAGCAAATAAATTCGGGAAACCTAGAACTAAAGTTGGCGATGATTATGGATGCAGTCAAAACGATATAAATACAATAAGATTACATAATGGTTTTGTATTTTACTTAGATAGTCAAAGAAGTACATTGGTTAGGCACAACTTTGAACAAGCAGAAGATTTTACACCACTTGGTTTAAAAGGTTGGCTTCAAGAAAAAATACACACAAATTCTAAATATAATTTAGGTACAAGCGAAGACAAGCACAAGCAATTTATAAGCATTATTTGTCCTAAAATAAATGCTTACATACTTACAAGTTTTAAACTAGATAGCGGTGATAATGAATACATAAATAATAAAAGGGAAGTATCATTAATAGATAATGAAACAATATCAGTTGATATAATTGACCCAAAAAGAAAGCTGAATGGTATGCTTCATTTTACTCCAGAAATGTATGGATATTTACTAAGCGATGAAATGGGCGTACAATTACTATCATTTAAAAATGGCTTGCCTTACATTCATTATCCTATTCAAGATAGTAATTCAAATGTATATTTGAACTACTATGGAACTCAATGTAAAAGAGTTTTAGAAGTTATTTGCAACTTAGATAATGTTACAGATAAAAATTTTCTTTACATAGAAACATTCTTAAAACAACATCAATTATACATTGATAGAATAATAACTGAATCAAAACAAGAAAGTAGATTAATGCCTAAGTGGTGGAGCAGAACAAACAACTCATGGGCGGCTGATTTTAAATGCCAAACAAACGGTATTGCAGACACTAATCTACCTAATAATTCAAACCAAAATTCAATACTAGATGGGGCTACTTTATTTGGAAAATGGATTAAAATAAGATTCGTAACAAAAGATATTGATGATAGCAAATACGCAGAATTAAATTCAATAGAAGTATTCTTTGGTAAATTAGGTAAATAGACCATTTAATTATAAAAATATTATAATTGTATTATAAAATGAATTACATTTGCTTTATGAACACAGAAAAACAACAACAAGATTTAGTGGCTTCAATTAAGCACGAATTAGCAAAAGAGAATGAATTTTATAAATCTTCATCTTTTTGGCACTCGGTATGGTTTCAACCTTCATCGGGTAGATTTTTATTTGCCGACCAATACACAAGATATGAAGTAGTTGAACCTTTGATTGAAAATAAAACTTTGATATTTGTAGGTTCTGAAAATCATCAAGGTGAGCAAATGTTGCGTTATGTGCTGTCTGAACAAAATGTCAACTCGATAAAAACAGGAAATAAAATGAAAAATTTAAAAGTAATGATAACAACACTAATGATGTGTTTAATGACAATGGTATCTTTTGGACAAACATCAAAAGATAGTGTTTATGTAGTAAAAGCAACTGATGATATGAGTGGTAAAACATATGTATATGGAAATAGAGATTTTATCTGTGCTAACGATGATGGGGGAATTGGATTCAGAATATCAACATACATAAACTCTAAAAATCTATCATTTTCAATGATTACCGCTACAATGGTAGGCATTGGTGGGTGTAATGAAAATGATGAGATTATTATTCTTTTTGAAAATGGTGAAAAGATTACTAAAAAATCTTGGAAAAAATTTAATTGTGATGGTGAAGCATACTTTAATATGAATGAAAAAGACATTCAAATATTAAGAACACAACCATTATCGAAAATAAGAATGACAAATGGCAGAACGTATGATAGTTATACAGGAGATGTTAAATTAAAAGATAAAAGATACTTTATACAATTGTTTTATGCTTTAGAAGCACAAAACTTTCAAATTGCCGAAATTAAATAATTACAAATTCAACTTGTGCTAACTGGCTATGAACTTTAAAATAAAAATAAAATACAATAAAGAAACACTACTATATTCTGATATAGGCGGTTGGCATCTTAAAAAAAAGAATTATGTAGTACCATTAATATTATTTGAATCAAATAATTCAAAGGCTTATAGAGAGAAAGGTGGAAGTAAGTTTTTTTATAAAAAGAAAATGGACAAACAAGATATAATCGAGATAAATAAATCATTCACAGTTGGTAAAAAAGAATTGCCCTATAAATAGTAGGAAATAGCGATGGCAAGAACAGTGGGGAGGGATTTTTTAAATTCTTTTATCACAAATACTGATACGAAGCATAAATGTAGTATTGGCTAAATGAAACGAAAATGAAAAAAGTAAGAATAATTGAAAGAACAATGCCTGATGGCAGTAAAGCCCCTGCTTTTGTAAAATCATATACAAATGAAGGCGATATGGTATTGGATAACACAACAGGAAGTGGAACAACAAACCTTGCTTGTATCAAATTAAATCGCAAATCAATTGGAATAGAAAAGGAAAAACAATATTACGATGTCGCTGTTCGGAGGGCTTCTGAGTATTGCCACTAACGGTTCTGGGTTTGTAGCAGTAATTTACAAGGGTTTCAAATTAAAAAACAAGTAAAAATGAACGTAACATTAAACATTGAAAATGATGCTGAATTAAGAGCATACATTAAAGACTGTATCAAAGGTCAAGTATTGGCAGTTGTAAGAGAAGAATTTACTGCAATGGTGCAAAACGAATTAGAACGAAAGATAAAAGGTTCTGATGCAAGAAATTTTGAACGTATGCAGAAAGAAGCAACGGTTGAAGCTATGAAAAGCATTTTGTACAAAGAACATTCTGTTTCAAGATACAATAGCGAATTTATCAAGCCTTATGTTGAAGCGGTTGTAAAAGATGCCATTGAGGGTAAAGACTGGAAGCAAATGGTTGACCAATTAGCAAAGGAAAAAGTCCGTTCGTTAATCGGGTAGTAGTAGTATTACCGCTAACGGTTTGCAGCTACAAGAAGTTGGCGATTTCGGAGACGAAAACTGTCTGCCACCATAAAACTTGATACGAAGCACAAAGCTTTATTTAACCACTTAACCGCCAATTTCTTGTAGGTGCTGTTATGTGCCGTTCTTCTATTCTTCGTCATCGTCCGTGTCCTCATAGTTAAATTCAACTTTGCTTTGTTGTCTTGGAATACTCGTCAATAATTTCAATGATAGCCTTTGCGATATTGAAGTTGGCTTTGCCAACTTTTATTTTCAAAAGGTTGTCATTTATCCAATAGCGATTTGTTTCGTGGTTGCGAAGAATTGGAATAAATTCTGAACTGGGAAAATACTTCTGAAATTCCGAGTTCATTCTGTTATTCAATGCGTGATTTTGAAGTTTACTTCCAAAAGGCAACTCTCTTTGTCTTGCAAAAAGTTTGTTGAACAAAGCCCCTTCATATTTTGCGTAATCTCCTTTTTTGTCGTAACTATTAGCGATGTAGTCCTCAATGATAACATAGATTGCATAAAGGTTTGCAAAACTTGAACGAGATTTTGAACCCTTATTTGCTGAGCGAGTTTTCTCGTTTATGTATTGAATGAGTTGGCTCTTATCGAAAATATCATCAGCATTTTTGCCAAAGTGTTTTTCTAAAACCGATTTAATGTTTGCTGTGAATATATTTTCCATTGGGTTCTTCAAATAATCTTAAAGTGTTGGCGGTAGCCAACTTTTCTGTTTCAAATGTGCGGATTTCCTTTTGTAGTTTTTCGCCTTTAAACTCTTCTGCTAATTGTAATCTACGCAAACCGATTTTTACATACTCGTCTTGAAGCTCTATGCCAATGGAATTTCTACCAAGTTCTTTTGCAACAAAGCAAGTTGTAAAAGTTCCCGAAAATGGGTCTATCACTAGGTCGCCTTCGTTAGAACTTGCTTTGATAATTCGTTCAAGTAAAGCAATTGGTTTCTGTGTTGGGTGATTTTCGTATTCATCCATACGATAGCGAACCCTTGAAAATTCCCAAACATTACCAGGAACTTTCTCTGAATTGTAAACTGTCGGAACAGCTTTACGATAGTCAATAAGTTTGCGTTTTGCTCCTGTTTTTGCTTCTACTAAAATGTCGTTTGTGTTGAATGTGTAATTATTTTTGTCTTTTACGCAAAACAAAATGGGCTCATACATTGAACCATAATATTTTTTTGCTTGCACCCCTGAACTATCATAAGACCACACAAGTCTTGAAAGAATAGTTAATTTATTTCGTAAGTGAATATCGAAATAAGGCATAAATTGTGTCGCTGTCATTACATAAAAACTGCCGTTTGGTTTTAGTTTTTGAATACATAAGTCAAGCCACTCATAGCACCATTCCAAGTATGCCTCTTCGGTTTTCCATTTTTCAATGTGTCCGTTAAAGTTTTTACCGATGTTGTAAGGAGGGTCGGCAAATATTAAATCCACAGAATTGTCGGGTAGCGATTTCAATGCTTCCAAAGCATCTCCGTGAATAATTTTATGTTCTTTATTTCCTAATATTTCCATTGTCAAATTCAAATTATTATTGTTTCAAAGATAGTCAAAAATGCAGGTCGTCCGTTTGCAATTTCACTTGTTTTTATTCACAACATTTATGTGGTAGCACTGTCCCCCAGAATGGCACATAACTACTGGCTAACCGAAACAAACCTTCGCATATCCAACACAAATGTATTTGCCGAAGGTTTATGCTGTGTAAATAAAAAAAGCGCAATGCGCTTTTTTTATTTTTCCTCTAAATAGTACAAATAA
>Ga0315904_10000415_pt1 | contig 67548 bp, 46 predicted proteins | sample LakEriMetagenome_6_FD_203529 | JGI IMG/M metagenome (GOLD analysis project Ga0315904, IMG submission 203529) | Freshwater fungal communities from buoy surface, Lake Erie, Ohio, United States - Buoy 12 MA120 | ecosystem: Environmental > Aquatic > Freshwater > Lake | place: USA: Lake Erie, Ohio...
ACAGCAGGGGCGGCAGGAATCGAACCCGCAACCCCCGGTTTTGGAAACCGGTGCTCTGCCAATTGAGCTACACCCCTTTATGACAAGTCGCGGGCAACTGACCCGCGACCGTCGCTATTGCAAATCGCTCGGCTATAGAGCCGATTACTCGATGATCTTGGTGACAACACCCGATCCGACCGTCTTGCCACCTTCGCGAATCGCGAACCGGACGCCTTCGTCAATCGCAACTGTCTTTTGCAGTTCGACGATCACCCGAACGTTATCCCCAGGCATGCACATTTCGGCTCCTACCAACTCAGCCGATCCGGTCACGTCGGTGGTTCGGAAGTAGAACTGAGGTCGGTACCCACTGAAAAATGGTGTGTGTCGGCCCCCTTCGTCTTTGCTCAAGCAGTAGACTTCGGCTTCGAACTTCTTGTGAGGGGTGATGCTATTGGGCTTGGCCAAAACCTGACCTCGCTCGATGTCGTCACGGGCTACACCGCGAAGCAAGCATCCGACGTTTTCGCCAGCGCGAGCTTCTTTCATTTCCTTGCGGAACTGCTCGACACCCGTAACGGTTGTCTTGCGCTTTTCCTTGGTCAATCCGATGATTTCAACTTCTTCGCCCACCTTGATCAGACCGCGTTCGATCCGACCGGTTGCTACCGTTCCACGACCTTCGATGCTGAAGACGTCTTCGATCGCCATCAAGAACGGCTTGTCTTCTTCTCGGGTCGGTTGAGGGATGAACGAATCGACCGCATCGAGAAGATCCGAAATGCACTTCGAAGCTGCTGGATCGGCTGGTTTATCGTAAGCAGCCTTGGCGTTGCCTCGGACGATCGGGGTCTCTTCGCCTGGGAACCCGTACTTGGAGAGCAATTCGCGAATTTCCAACTCGACGAGCTCCAAAAGCTCTTCGTCGTCGACCAAATCGCACTTATTCAAGAACACAACGATCGCTGGCACGTCGACCTGACGGGCGAGCAAAACGTGTTCTTTCGTCTGGGGCATCGGGCCGTCGGCGGCGCTGACGACCAGGATCGCGCCGTCCATCTGGGCAGCACCGGTGATCATGTTCTTGATAAAGTCGGCGTGGCCAGGGCAGTCGATGTGAGCGTAGTGACGGTTGGCCGTCTCGTACTCGACGTGCGAGGCGGCGATCGTCACCGTCTTGGTCGCGTCGCGAACTGTTCCACCCTTGGCGATATCCGCATACGTCTTGGGGGTCGCCAGACCCTTGGCTGCCTGCACTGCAAGCAAAGCACCTGTCGTGGTGGTCTTGCCGTGGTCAATGTGACCAATAGTTCCAACGTTGCAGTGGGGTTTCTTGCGTTCAAATACCTCTTTGGCCATTTTTCCTACAACACCTAAGTTAAAAACCCTGAAATCCGTCGCCGTGAAGCCGATGCCATGCCATCGAAGGCCCACGCACAACTACTGAATGACTCGTACGCTGTTTCCTGACCTAGCTGCCCGTGGTTCAAGCCGTCTCGCTGGGGACCCATGGGGCCAAACCGTGACGCTATCTTTTCTTGGACAACCTCTCACCGAAGAACAAAAGCATAAGCAAATCCGATAAACATGCAATGCTTAAATCGAGGCTTAGGCTCAAGCTCTTCTTCCAGTTAAAGCTGCTGATGGGACTTGAACCCATGACCTCTTCCTTACCAAGGAAGTGCTCTACCACTGAGCTACAGCAGCAAGGACAGGAGAGCGGGTGAAGGGAATCGAACCCTCGTATTCAGCTTGGAAGGCTGCTGCTCTACCATTGAGCTACACCCGCTTTTGTTCTCTTTTGCTATTTTCGCAATCCATCGCCTCAACCGCGAAAAAAATCCCGCGTTCCAGCCGACCTAATACTTTGGCCAATCCAAAAATCCATCCTAAGCGAACCGATGGGAGGTGTAGGATTCGAACCTACGTAGGCATAGCCAACGGATTTACAGTCCGTCCCCTTTAACCACTCGGGCAACCTCCCTTGAAACGTCCAACACAAGCCATTTTCGGCCAATTCTTTTGGATTTGTGCAATCCGATTCCTGCGATCCGAGTCGTTGGCCCGGAAGCCCGATTCGAATCGCCTGAGCCCCAGAGCTTCCCGTAGGACCGCAAAAGGAACTAAGCCGGCGATGGGACTCGAACCCGCAACCTGCTGATTACAAATCAGCTGCTCTGCCAATTGAGCTACGCCGGCATTTTACTGTGGCATGTTACTCTCGAGTTTCTCACCCCAGCCGAGTCGCACTAGTGTACAAATCGCCCTTTTGCCCGCAAGGCGAATTTCCCGAGAGTTTCGAAGACATTTGCCGATGGGAAAGACGCCCCAAGGGGCGTCGAAGTTCGTTTTTACCTGGAAGAATGCTAGGTTTAGCGGTTCTGGTTGAGAATTAGCCCGAGGATCTCGGCTCGTGACGAGAGATTTTCTCGGAAAATGCCCCGCATCGCACTGGTCGTGCACGAAGCTCCAGCCTTGCGAATTCCTCGCATGGTCATGCACGAGTGGGAAGATTCGATCAGGACAACCACACCCCGGGCCCCGAGTTCCTGCTCGACCATGTTGGCAATCGTCTCGGTCATCCGTTCCTGGACCTGCGGACGCCTGGCGACCTCGTCGACAACCCTTGCCAATTTGCTCAGCCCGACGACTTTACCATTGGGCAAGTATCCGACGTGGGCCTTGCCTGTAAACGGCAGGAGGTGGTGCTCGCACATGCTATGGAATTCGATGTCCCGAACGAGCACGATTTCGTCATAATTCTCTGTGAATACCCGCTTGAGGTGAATGCTAGGGTCCTTGTGCAACCCAGAGAAAATTTCGGCGTACATTCGAGCCACCCTCGCTGGGGTCTCGAGCAATCCTTCGCGATCGGGGTCCTCTCCGACGGCGATAAGGATTTCTCGGACGGCCTTCTCGATCCTGGCATGGTCGACCTTGGCCGGTTCATGCTCACCCGAGGAGACCTTCGAGGTGCGGTTTTGGATTTCTTCGTTTTTCGATGTCACAGGCTTCTTTCGCTTGGTGTTGCCAAGAAGTATTTTCTTTCCGGTAATCATAATCGAACTTTCCGATTTTCTCGATTCTTATTGGATCTGGTTCTCGCGGCGTTTGCCTTTGAGTTCTCCCCCCTGGGAGTTGTTTCAGGAGCTTTTCTAGGAGCTTTTCGATGCTTCGGCATCGTCGGGGAGCGTTTGGGCGATGAATCTTAGCGGCTTGCCAAGTCCATCGGCTTATGCGCTCCTAGGCGAGATTTTCCAAACGTCACCCCCGTGGCGTTCGAGCTCTTGAGCCTCAAACCCAACGATTTTGCTCGAACTCTAGGTGCTTAAGAGCCCCAGCGATCTGCCCGGCGGGTATACTCCAGACGGCTCGATGGGCTTGTGTTTCAACCCGCAATTTTTCGAGCCCATGGTTGCAATCGCCTTAAATTGCAAGAACTCCATAACCCGCAAAACCACCTAACTCGATGAGCACAAGCGACCCTTTGTCCCAAAGGCCAGACCGCTCGGTCAACCTGCGGGACTTCCAAGACCTGATCCACAACATGTACTACGAGAAGGATCTCCAGCGTGGGATCCCCGGTACCTTCATGTGGCTCATGGAGGAAATCGGTGAACTGGCCTCAGCCCTCCAATCGGGAAATGATCGCGAGAACCTCGAAGAAGAGTTCGCCGATGTGCTGGCCTGGCTAACGACCATCGCCAACGTGGCCCAAATCGATCTTGCACAAGCCATCCACAAAAAGTACGGACAAGGTTGTCCGGGCTGCAATTTACTCGTGTGTACCTGCTCGATCGAAGAAAAGCCCTAGCCAAAACTCTCGGTTCAAGCTCGAAGCCACTGCTGCCTTCACTTCATTTTGCCACCTGCCTCGGAGCCTTGCTCACTCATGATCAATGTCCCTGCTGTCAACTTACTCCATACCTCGACCGTGGCTCGCTGGCATATCCAGCCGGTCGATCATCCCTATGGCGATCCTCAAGAAGCACTCGCAAACTCCAGCGATCCGGCCCCCGAACAAGTCCTTGCAATCATCTGCCAACAACACCAATTCAATTACTTGCTCTGGCATGAGGAAGACATCGCACGGTCGGTCGATGTCTCCGATTCTCAAATTGCCCAAGTCAAACGGAACATCGATAAGTACAACCAAGCTCGCAATGACTGGATCGAAAAGGTCGACGATTGGATCACTGCCGACCTGCAGAGAAAGCAAATCCATGCGGCTGCTGAGGCAAAACTCAACACCGAAACGCCAGGCTCTGCGATCGATCGGCTCTCGATCATGTCGCTGCGCATCTACCACCTAAGAGAACAGCTCGACCGCGCCGATATCGATCAAGCCCACATCGATAAAGTCTCGCACCGACTGGCCGTGTGCGGTCTGCAATTTGCCGACCTATCGAACTCCCTTGCCGAGCTCCTAGCCGACATCTACTCAGGCGCGAAACGACACAAGACCTACCGTCAGATGAAGATGTACAACGACCCGAGCTTGAACCCCTACCTCTACAATCGCCAAGCCAAAACGTCCTGATCTCTTCAGCAGCTACTCGCACTCGATGCAGTGATTTTCGAGCACACGAGCACGAGCACGTCCATCGAGTATTTTCGAGCGACAATCCACGAATTTTTTAAATGACCGATACTCTCAACAGGTGCCACCGATGGAACGTCTGATCCCCGTCTTAGGACTATGCGTAATGGTTGGCATCGCTTGGTCGATCAGTTCCGACCGACGCCGTTTTCCTGTGAGAGTCGTCGTCGGTGGCTTGCTGATGCAATTCCTCCTCGCGGTTCTGGTCCTGCGATCCGAAATCGGGCAATCGATCTTCCAATCCATCGGCAACTTGTTTACCAACCTTCTCGATTGCGTCGACAAAGGTGCTGGATTCGTCTTTGGTGAAGGTGGCGTTTCGACCCCGTATGGATATAAGGATCCGGTCACCCCTGCCTACAAAGTCCACTTGGTGGCCTTCAAAGTCCTACCGACAATCATCTTTTTCTCCTCCCTCATGTCGGTCTTGTACTACGTCGGTGCAATGCAGAAACTTGTGGGTGCAATCTCCTTTGTCATGCAGAAAACGCTCGGCACAAGCGGCGCCGAAACCCTCTCGGCAGCGGGCAATATCTTTGTCGGGCAGACCGAAGCTCCCCTGCTCGTTCGTCCCTACATCAACACGATGACACGATCCGAACTCATGGCCGTCATGGTCGGCGGCTTTGCTACCATCGCTGGCGGTGTCATGGCCGCCTACGTCGGACTGGGTATCAGCCCGGTCCACTTGCTAACGGCCAGTTTAATGTCGGCACCCGCGGCGCTGGTGATCGCCAAAATCATGCAACCTGAAGTCGATCGACCCCTGACGCTTGGCAAGGTCGAGATCACCCCGCCCATGGAAGCCACCAACGTGATCGATGCAGCGGCCCGAGGTGCCAGCGATGGAATGACCCTAGCCCTGAACGTCGCTGCCATGCTGATCGCCTTTCTGGGGCTGATCTATATGCTCGATTCGAGCTTGGAAGCAATCACGCAATGGATGACTCTCAAAACCACCGGTACCGCCTACCGATTAAACTTCACCCAAATGATGGGCTGGATCTCTCGACCCTTCGCTTGGCTCATGGGAATCGAAAACAAGGATCTTCCAATCGCAGGCGAAATCCTCGGCAAACGAATCGTCACGAACGAATTCATCGCCTACCTGGATTTAAATGCAAAGCCTCAATCGGCCGATCAAGCCCCTGCAATCTCAGAACGAACCAAAACGATTCTCACCTACGCTCTTTGCGGTTTTGCGAATGTTGGATCGATCGGGATTCAGATCGGTGGCCTCGGACCCTTGGCCCCAGATCGCCGAGCTGATCTAGTCCGATTGGGTGTTCGCGCAATGATCGGTGGACTGTTGGCTTGCTACATGACCGCATGCTTGGCTAGTATCCTGATCCCATAAGAAACCTCGTTTCCATCTACCGCGATCGCCGAGGGCTCGCTCCATGAATACGATCGACCATGCCCAGGCCCTGGCTTATATGGACCAAGCTCGCCAAGTGGCCAGGCGAGCTTACTGCCCCTACAGCAATTTCTCGGTCGGTTGCGTACTGGTCGATGCCCAAGGCCGCACATTTGAAGGATGCAACGTCGAGAACGCGTCGTATTCGGTCACCCTTTGCGCCGAACGCACCGCAGGCTCTCAAGCCATCGCCCAAGGCTCACGGGATTGGAAGTCGATTTACATCGTGTCCCCAACCCGCGTGAGCCCATGCGGTACGTGTCGCCAATTCCTCTTCGAACTTGCCCCCGACCTGCAAGTCTATCTAGGGGACTTGCAAGCCGATTCCTATATCGGACCGACGCCGATCCGGGAGCTACTTCCCATGGCGATGGATCTTCAGCAGACGGTCCTGCCGCACCGCAAATCGTGATCCATCGCCAAAAGCCCCATCGCTGGAAACCCCGTCGCTAGAAACTCAGGGCTAGACCTGGGTCTCGTAACCTTTGCGACTCGGTCGACTGAGCATCGCGTTGGCTTGGTCGTCCCCGACGATTTGTCGCTTCTCGGGGTCCCAGGTCAAAGCGCGGCCGAATCGCATGGCGATATTGGACAAATGGCAGATCTCAAGCATCCGGTTATGGGTCCAAACATCCGAGATCGGCTGCTTGCGACTCTTCATCGCAGCTGTGAAATTCTCCGTGTGATTCTCGCTGACCTTGCCACCGTAGATCGCTTCGATGGCACCTTCGGGCAATGGCTTGTCCTTGAGCTCCTCGACCGGCTTGCCGGTGATCTTGCCACGATTGACAAAGAAACGACCCTCGGTCCCTTCGAACAAAATCCCGTTGTCGCCTTGGCTCGTGATGACCATCAAGACATCGTTGGGCATCGCTGCATGGATCTCAAAGTTCGTCGCCGCGTTGTAACGGTCCGAGACCGTCGGATGCCCATCCTTGTACTCAACAGGCAATTTGTAGTTCACCGGCGTGACCTTGCTCGGGCCCGTTTGGTTCGCACCGATGGCCCAACAAGCGATATCGACGTGGTGTGCCCCCCAGTCGGTCAACTTACCACCGGAATACTCATGCCAATTGCGGAATGAGTAATGGCCGTTGCTGTACAGGGGAACTCCGCCACCGTAGCCTTGTCGAAGCTCCGGCAAGGCGCGATAAGGGACCGAAGGAGCTGGGCCTAACCAGAAGTCGTAATCGAGACCCTCGGGTACGGCCGCCTCGGGAATCATCGGCGATGCTTCCATCGCATCGATCCCGCAAGTGACCTTCTTGACTTTGCCGATTCGGCCATGCTGGACCAATGCGACGGCCAACAAAAACTGATTGTTGAACTCCGTTCGCTGCATCGTGCCGACCTGGAAGACTCGACCCGTCTGCTTGACGATCCTCTCGATGAGCTTGCCTTCGTCGATCGTCAAGGTCAATGGCTTCTCACAATAGACGTCTTTGCCGGCGAGCATCGCCTCGACGGCGATCTTGGTGTGCCAATGATCCGGAGTGGCGATCATCACCGCATCGATGTCCTTGCGGTCAAGGATCTTGCGGTAATCTTTGTAAGCATCCGGCTTGTGACCTTGGGCCTTTTGAACCTTGCCGACGTTATCCTCAAGGACTTTGGAGTCGACGTCGGCTAATGCTGCGAAATTCGCGAACTTAAACGACTTGCTCGTGATGGCCCACCCCTGATTGCGCAATCCAATCGTCGCAAAAACCGGCCGGTCGTTGGGTGACTGATATCCCATGGCCCGAAACGGGCAACTCGCCAGGACCGAGGCACCAGCGGCTCCAAACAAAAAATGACGCCGAGACGTCGACTGCGAACGGATCATGCTCAAGTCTCCAAATGGTCAAAAGGTTCAAAAAAGCGGCTAAAGACTAACCGGTCGCGATTCCTACGCGATACCCACGGCTTGGCCGTGACGGACGCCCTAGCCGAGGCCTTTACGCCCTAGCGGCCGCCTTAACGGCCCAACCCAGGGGATCGTGCGCACCGTAGCGTACTATAGCACAAAACCGATGCACCCCAAAGAAAGCCCCGTGCCTGTGCTCGGCCCTCTAGGACAGCCTGAGCCCCAGCGACTCGATACAACGCGATGGGACTAAATGTCTACTTTGACAAATTCCAAAAAAAGCACAAAGTTCGGCGTTTTGATAGCGTTCCTTTGTATTGGGACGGCGAAGGTTTTTCGAAAAATTCTTTCCTGCCCCCTCGGCACTCTTGGGGGAACTTTAACCACCCTGCCCCGATCTGACAGGGGGGCGGAACCACCAAGAAGGCTAGCCCCGAACCACTAGGGGGGTTGGCGGTGACTTACCGTAGCGAAGAATGCTCTAGACCCATGTGGACTTGCGAATAAGATCCTTCCGATAGACCCCACCGAGTGTTTCTGTCTTCACCCCACCATCGATCGACCGACCAAACTCCGCCTGATCATGTCAAACCACTTTCACAACGAGCCGAACCCTGACGTCCAGCGTCCGCTTGCTGCGAAACCACCGTCCTCAAGCAAGGCCAATCGCGTTTACTTCAAGTTCCTCGGACTCAAGACTTCCGAGAGCAACGAACAGGCAATCCTCGAGGCGTCCAAGAAAATGGCTCGGCTCGTCCAGGAGCGCGCACCGTTTAACGCACCGGAATTGATCGAGCGCTCACGCCAGGAAATCGCCCTTGCAACCTACCGACTCCTTGACCCCCGACGCCGCAAAAACGCTTGGGAACGGATCCAGTTGACCCGCCCGATCGACCGTGAAGACCGCGAGTACCAAATCCCCGATCCAGGAGCGTTGCTCCGACGCATGGAGCAAGGTTCCGAGGACCACTTTGAAACGATCCTCGATCCGCTTATCGACCGCGCCCTCGGGCAGACGGCTGGCAAGGCACTGACCGTCGACTCGAAAACCGACTCGAGGAACTGGCTCGAAGAACGCCGCGAAATCGTTCGAGCGGTCCGAGCCGATTCGGACCACCCATCGCAAGCAAATCCACTTTGGAATAAGTACGGTTTCTCTTGGTTGCGGTCGGTGTTTGGACTCTAAAAGTCAGCTAGCAAAACGGACTCGTTCAAGTCCCACTGAGCTGCTAGCATTCACCCAGTTTCTGGGACTCTATGACGACCTTGACGATCAAAACAGGTCAGGTAGGTCCGTTCATTTTTTAACGAACCTGCGTCCGATCCATACCGCACAAGCCGCTTACTTTCTTGCGGCCCAACTGCTGGCATTGGAATCCGACCTATGGACAAGACGGTCCGAAGCGAACAAGTCAATGTCATCGCTCTGGTGCGTGGCGAGGAACACTTTGTCTTTGTGTTCGATCCGAAGCGTCGCACGGAGCTACTGCGTCTGCTAGGCCGTTACGCTGCCGATCCGTCGATGAGTTTCAATTGGTACGATGCAGCGGTCTTGAGCCAAAAAATCCGGGATCTGCTCCCCGCCTCGAGCGCGATCGAAGTCCCAGTCGTGGGGCTCGAAGAAGGCGTTGAGGCTAAGCCTCAACCGCGACAAACACGCCGCTTCTAAATACGCGCTCGAACCTCATCCATGGGACTGGTCGAACCTGTCCAAGGGCCCGGTGGCCGAACCCATGTCGAAATGTAGCGGTTCGATCAGGATATTCCCAGAGGTTTCGCCTTGCATTAGGATCTAAAGTCTGCCGAGCGTCCTTTGCAGATTCCCTTTTAGGCCCTCTCAGGAATTCGATCGTATGAAGACTACCGCACCTTTGACGGAACGCACGAGTTGGAAATCGCTTCAAGTTCATTTTTCCAAGATCCAAGGGGTGCATCTGCGGGATTTGTTCAGCAAAGACCCTCAGCGAGGAAGGGTGTTTGGTATCGAAGCCGAGGGGATCTATCTCGACTACTCCAAAAATCGCATCGATCACGAGACGCTCAAGCATCTTTTTGCGCTTGCCGATGAGTCGGAACTTAGGCCAGCGATCGAAGCGATGTTTCGAGGCGATGCGATCAACATCACAGAAAATCGTGCCGTGCTGCATACGGCTTTGAGAGCTCCTCGAGATGCAAGGATCGAACTTGGTGGGAGAAATGTCGTTCCTGATGTCCATGAAGTCCTCGATCAAATGTCGGGTTTTTGCGATCGACTCAGGAGTCGGCAGTGGAAGGGACACACAGGAAAATCGATCGTCAACATCGTCAACATTGGAATTGGGGGTTCGGACCTAGGGCCGGTGATGGCTTACGAAGCTCTGAGAAACTACAGCGATCGGTCGTTGAATTTTCTTTTCATATCGAACGTCGACGGAACGGATTTTTCCGAGGCCGTCGAGGGCTTGGATCCAGCCGAAACCCTATTCATTGTCGCATCGAAGACCTTCACGACCCAAGAGACCATGACCAATGCCCAGACGGCCAAGGACTGGTTACTCCATGGGCTCGGGGCAGGCCAAGAGGCGGTTGCAAAGCACTTTGTCGCCGTATCGACCAATGCTACAAAGGTTTCCGAGTTTGGAATCGATACGGCCAACATGTTCGGCTTTTGGGATTGGGTCGGTGGCCGGTATTCGATGGACTCGGCCATTGGGCTTTCGACCATGATCGCAATTGGCCCTGAGAATTTTCATGCGATGCTCCAGGGCTTTCGACAAATGGACGAGCATTTCCGGACAGCACCCTGGCAGAGCAACATCCCAGTCCTCATGGCGCTTTTGGGAATTTGGTACAACAATTTTTTCCAAGCCTCATCGATCGCCGTACTTCCTTACGATCAGTACTTGAAACGATTCCCGGCTTACCTCCAGCAACTGACGATGGAGAGCAATGGGAAACGCGTGACACTCGCAGGAAACCATGTGAACTATGACACCGGGGCGGTTTACTGGGGCGAGCCGGGTACGAATGGCCAGCACTCTTTTTATCAGTTGATCCACCAAGGCACACGTTTGATCCCGTGCGACTTTATCGCGTTTTGTCACTCGCTCAATCCGGTTGGCCGACATCACGATTTGCTCATGGCCAATGTGTTTGCCCAAGCCGAGGCGTTGGCTTTTGGCAAGACGCTCGATGAAGTCCGCAAAGAAGGAACTCCCGAGTGGTTGGCTCCGCATCGGGAATTCGATGGGAACAGACCAAGCAATGTTTTGCTGCTCGAACGTCTCACCCCCGGCTCACTCGGAAAGTTGGTCGCTTTATACGAGCATATCGTCTTTACTCAGGGGGTGATTTGGAATCTCGATTCGTTCGATCAATGGGGGGTCGAGTTGGGCAAAGTCCTCGCGCAGAGAATCGTTCCAGAGCTTGAGTCTCCTGAGGCTTTGGAATTGAATCATGATAGTTCGACCAATGCCCTCATCGAGCGTTATCGAGCAACGCGGAAAAAAGGCTAGATCGATGCGCATCGGACCGTACCTTCTCGTGTTGCTTATGTGCCTGTTGTGCGAAACTTCGCCAGGCGTTTTTTCGATCCAAAACCGAGCTACGGCACAGGATGCTCTGGAGCCTAAGCTACAGCTTTTGAATGGTACGGATCGAGCATTGGATGTTTTCTGGATCCAATCCGATACGCAGCGAGTTTTCAATCGGACGATCGAACCTGGGCAGCAAACTTCGATCAAGACAACGCTTGGACATCGTTTTGCTCTTGCGGATCGCGATGGCGGTTTTGAAAAAGAAGTGACCAGTCAAGTTCCCGTACAGGCGTTCCGAGCCGGGGGAGTTCCTGGTTTCTATACCCAGAGACTCGAGGCGCATGGATTTCCGATCGTCGCATCGGACCGCGTCAATCCTTATGCATTAAAGGAAGCTGCCTATCTCGTCGACTTGATGCTCGCAGAGCGTCCGGATGTGCGCAAGGCGATGATTCAGAGTGGTTCGCGGCTCTGCATATTGGCATGGAACGAATTCACCACCCAGCAGCCCGAATGGGAGTGGCTAGCTCTCAGGCCAGTGGCTGGATTCCCAGGGATCGCCCCGAACGATTACCATGATGCTCGAGCCAGGGGAATGGGTGGAAGTCAGACCGATCCGTTTTGTTCATGTGGCGAAGAGAATCTCTTGTGCTATCCCGGGGACCCGTATTCGACAGAGAATATTCTCATTCACGAATTGGCGCACAACATTCACCTGCGGGGAATGGTCAATGTCGATCCAACCTTCGATAGCAGGGTCAAGGCAGCTTATGATGCCGCCATGCAAGAAGGGCTCTGGAAAGGCAAATACGCCAGCGTGAATCACCATGAGTACTTCGCCGAAGGTGTGCAATCCTGGTTTGATGACAATCGGCAAGACGATCACGATCACAACCACGTCAATACCCGCGAAGAACTCGTCGAATACGATGCTCGCCTAGCAGGGCTATGCCGAGAAGTCTTCGGCGAAACAGCGTTTCGCTACACCAAGCCGCCGACCCGGCTTTCCGACCACCTGACAGGCTATGACCCCTCCTCGGCCCCTAAGTTTCTCTGGCCAGAGCGACTCAAAAAGGCACAGGCAGAGATCCTACGACAAGCTCAGTCCCGTTCGACAGAGGATCCGCAAAACGAGTAAGATAGATCCTGCGTTGGCCTCGCCGGTATGCGATCGACGGCCCGGACGGCAAAGTAAAACCGGGCTGTAAAGTAAAACCGCGCGACAAAGAAAGACCGAGCACCCTTGGGCTGCATTGAGATCATGAAATCAAGCCTTTTCATTTTCCGACTCCTGGTGATTGCATCACCTCTTTTCTTTGCCTTGCACCTCTATGGGCAGGAACCGACGATCCGCAAGCAAACCAACGAGCGAGGAGAAATCGAGTGGTTCCACAATTCTTCGACATTGTCTCAGGCCATAGCGATCAACTATCAAGGATCGGTCATCGGGACCCGCGAGGTTCCGGACAAGGCAGGGGCTATGTGGATTCCTCGTCCGTTCTACAGCGGGGCCTACGGCACGAAAGATATCCCAACACCCAATGCTTACACGAATTTTGAGCCCATCGGTATCAGCGATACCGAGCTGGTCATTGGGTATGCCACGCGGCCCTCAGGTAGCAAGGACGGATCCCTTATCGGAGCCGTATGGGACCCAAAGCAAGACGCGTTTACCTTACTACCCAAAGCTCAGGGAGACAACGTCAACCATCCCCAAGCCATCTCGGCAGACGGAAAGCGAATAACAGGTTACACCACTGGACCGAATCGACTCCGACCTGCATTGTGGGAGTACGATCCGAGCCAGCAGCAATGGTCGATCACCGTGCTGCCTACGCAGTACGAGAACAACCCTTATTTGATGTCAGGTGGTTTGATGATATCCCCGGACGGCAAGTCGATCGCCGGCTGCTGTACCGAGGGAACGCTGCCTGATGGCAGTGTCGATAGTGCCTTGTATCGATGGGCACAGAGCGACTCAGGTGCATGGGAGCGATCGCTTTTGTCACGCGAGCAGTTGTACCTGCGAGGCATCAATGACCAAGCTGAAATGGCCGGTTCGGTGCGAGATCAGACCGGTTTACGGCAGCCTTGCTTCGTTTCTGCGAAAGGAGAATTCGTACTGCTGCCCTTGTTGCCGAACGATGTATCTGGGGAGGCCAAGGGGATCAACAACGCATCGCTCGTCGTAGGGTTCTCCGACGATCCGAATGGGGGCGACGGGGGGCCTGAACCGTGCATTTGGGGCAAGGACCGCAAGGCTACGAGGATTGCCAAGGCGGGGTTCGCTTATGGGGCAGTCCAAGCCATCAATCAGAAAGGTCAAATCGCGGGGATGGCAGAGGTCGGGCTTAAGGACCTAGGATTGAAAGCCGACCCGCTGGCCGAGAGCGTCTCTTTGGCCTTCAGAACCTTGCATGGTTTTGAGTAGCGTCAGAAGCTTGGGCTCACGCTCCAAGTAGGACCTGTCGCCGTAGCCACCTGTCGCCAGACGGTGGAAGCGTTACTCGCGCCGCCTCTGTCCACCGCTTGGCAGCGGATGGCTTATGCCACTTGAGTTCGCCCAAGGCGTAATTTCGTTTAACCCGCAGCCAACGGCGAGGAACTTAAATAACCCCGCCAGGATGCTGCGTTTGGGGCCGAAACGGAGAAGGTGACACCCAAGACTTTGCGATCGTCCTGGCGGCGTGTCCTTGGGTTTTGGACAGTGTTGACGTTATTCATTGCGGACGTTTTTGACCAAGGGGCACGCATGATGTTTTCGCCGATGTTCATGTCGACACCATCACCTTGGCCACCCCAGCCGCCTTGGCAAAATCATCCTCGGTGACCAGCAGGGAACCACGGAACACACCGAACACACGGAAGCATGACATAACGGTGGGAGGATTTATTTCCGTGTGTTCGGTGTGTTCTGTGGTTAGAAAAACGGAATAGCGAATCAGGCCTAAGATCACTTGCTAGAGCGGATTTGCCTCGCCAAGTGCTTCCCATTACAATCAGGTCGGCGGAAAAGCAAATGACAAAAGCAAATGACACTAGAGCAAGTGCGGAGCTCGATCGGCGTTGGACCGATAGGACCAAAACAAACCTTCTTTATGCAAATTTGCTAGCGGACTGCCATGAAAAAACTTCTATTGATCTGCGCAGCGAGCTGGCTTTTTGCTAACGCCGAGGTTTATGCACAGAATGAGCTGCAACGCGACGCTCTCACGGAATCGATTGAGCTTGGCATCGAACGAATTTCAGCCGGGGTGGATAATTACCCCAAGCATCGGGATTGTTTCTCGTGCCATCACCAAGCTGTCCCGCTACTTGCTTATCGACTCAATGCCGCTGAAGGCTCACAGGGAAAAATTCTATGGGGCGATCAGGCACAGCGACGCGATCGGATCCTGGACTTCACTCGCAGAAGTCTTGAGCGTGAACTGGCAAGCCTAAAACCTGAGCAGGAATTAGGTGGCCGAGGCATGACGCTTGGGTACGCCCTTTGGACTTTGTCGGTAGGCCAAACGACTTGGGGGACCCTAGGCGAAGAGCTGGTCAATAAAGCGATTTCAACGCAGATGCATGATGGGCGTTGGAGAGTCCACTCGGTTCGTCCCCCGGCAGCCTCCTCGGAGATGATGGCCACGGCGCTGGTAATCTCTGGTTTGAATCACTACGAAAAGTTTCAAAAAGACGCGTTCCAAGCTGTCTCACTCAACGCCTTTCAGAAAGCAAGATATCGAGCAATGCTTTGGCGAGCTAGGCAAGCCGAACCGACAACCACCGAGGACCTGTGCGGTGCGATTTGGTTCGATTACGAGGCTCGATCCTTGATGAATGAATGGCCCTTTCGACCTGGCGAACGCCCTCACTGGACCTTTCAAGAACCCAGATTTCTCCGTGATAAGCGTCTTCCTGAAAACCGTTGGAGGATTACATATCCCATGATCAAAATCCCCGAGGAGCCTTTCTTCACAGAATCGCAACTCCAGGAACTGAATCGGATTTTCGATTTTGATCACGGCGAAACTCGGCGAGAGACATTGATCAAGATGCAAAACCAGGATGGTGGATGGGGTTTCGAAGCAGGCCGCGAAAGCGAAGCTTATTCAACGGCCACGGCCCTTCTGATCCTGACGCAGACGAAGAACAACTACAGCTTGTTCGATTCGGTTCTCAAGGAGCCACACCTGAGCAAAGGACTCCAGTATCTGATCGATACACAGCACAAGGACGGTTCATGGCACGTCTCTAGCCGGGCCAATCCAGTCCAAGAGTTTTTCGATAATGGAGATCCACACGAGACCGACCAATTCATCTCGATGCAAGCGACGGCTTGGGCCGTGGCAGCACTCGCAAGTGCCTACCATGCTCACCACGCGCCGCTGAGTACGCAAGCCTCCTACGATCCACTGGATTGGATCGAACCGGTACCCTAATCGTTGGCGTGTCATTGATTTCCGATGTCAAAAGTCCAGCGATTTAAGTATCCAACCAAATCCCAGACAAAAACCCTGGGGACATTCCCCGCGTTTTAATCTCATTATGCCCCCTTGGGGCGAACGATCCGGTCACGGATCGGTGTTGATTGCACATCGCAGGCGATCCAGGTTGTGGTGGGTTATTCGGGATGGCGTTTGCCCGATGGTTTTATGCCCCAACGGGGCGCAAGGGGATAGCCCAGGGCAAAGCGAAGCGCCGCCCTGGGATTCGGGGACGTCATAATTTCCGTTAGCCCTGAAAGAGCGGCAAATCGGTGCCATGCACCCGGTGCGGAGCCGGGCCGGGTGCTAGCAAACAGGGGCCCAAATCGGTGCCAGGCACCCGGTGCGGAGCCGGGCCGGGTGCTAGCAAACAGGGGCCCAAATCGGTGCCAGGCACCCGGTGCGGAGCCAGGTCGGATGCTAGCAAACAGGGAGCCCAAATCGGTGCCAGGCACCCGGTGCGGAGCCAGGTCGGATGCTAGCAAATAGGGGGCCCCAAATCGGTGCCAGGCACCCGGTGCGACGCCAGGACGGATGCTAGCAAACAGGGAGCCAAGTCGGTGCCTGGCGCCTGGTGCGACGCCAGGTCATCGTACGTTAGCCAGGGACAGTCCCCGAGTTTCTCGTCAACATGGTGCAATCGCAAGCATGCTTACAGGGTGTCCAAACGGGGCGGCCGGTTCGCTGGTTCATTGAACGAAGCCCGATGGTTTTATGCCCCAACGGGGCGCAAGGGGATAGCCCAGGGCAAAGCGAAGCGCCGCCCTGGGGTTCGGGACGTCATAAATATCGCTAGCCCTGAAAGGGCGGAACCCAACAGCGCGTAAACCCATGCGTTATGTTCCGCCCTTTCAGGGCGTTCGCGAATTGGGGCGACGGCGTACCCAGGTCGCCAGCGCACCCAGGATGCCGCTGCGCTCTACCCTGGGCGATCTCATGATGCCCCGTTGGGGCGAACGATCCGGTTGCGGATCGGTGTTGATTGCACATCGCAGGCGATGAAAGTTGTGGTGGGTTAATCGGGATGGCGTTTGCCCTGGGGGATTGTTTCAACATGATCAATGGTTAAACAAGAACTCTCTCGATGTCATCAAACTCCAAAGCAAATCCTCCAGCGTAGCGTGGCGGTCCTCGCGGTTGCGTCCTAGCTCCTCGAGAATCGCCTGCTGCTCGCCAGGGGTCGGCCCGCGACCCAGGGTCCTCAAGTAGGCTTGTCGGATAAGTTCCGGTTCGTCTTGAGCGAATTTTTCGATCCACTGATCGATGATTCCCCCTTTTTCAGCAAGCTTGTTATTGAGAGTCTCCCCGTTGCTCAAATGCAATGCCTGAATGATACTCGGCTCGTCGCTTCGCTCGCACTCACATGTGATCCGCCGCTGATTTCGTCCAAAGGTCTTCAAGAAGTTGCTCTCGACACTCGAGTCGAATAATTGGATCGCTTTGGTCCCCTTGGGATAAAACTTCGTATCGTTCCTGTCCCCACCCAAGAAAACGATCTTGTTGAACTCGCTCGGCACCGAGGTGACACTGGCAATCGCATCATGAATCACCTCTGCCATCAATCGCTTTGGGTAATAGTGCGAGAAGTGCTTGCGATCGGCCTGATTGCCTTCGAGAGGAACGCTCGAACGTTGATAAGTCTCCGAGTTCATGATCTGTCGCATCAAGGACCGCAAATCATATTTCTGCTCGATCAAGTACTGACTCAAATACGACATCAATGCCGGATTGCTTTCCGGATTGCTAGCCCTTAGATCATCGACCGCATTGACAATACCGATGCCGAAATAAGCCGCCCAGACTCGGTTGACAATCGAACGGGTGAAGTAGGGATTCTCCGCCGATGTCATCCATTGGGCTAGAACCAAGCGTCGATCCTCCGTCGATTCGATATCGATCGCCGGTGCATCCAGGGGCGCAGGGGCTTGCGGTTTACCCCGTAAAGGCTGAATCAAATCGCCTCGATCCACCACGAAAACCGTTCGGTCAGAATCCCCGTTGCGAACCTCCCCGCCCCATCCCTTTGCGCGTACCCTCGCAAACAAATTGGCCATCGCATAGTATTGGTCGTTGGTCCATTTTTCGAGCGGATGGTTATGGCACTTGGCACACCCGATCGATAGCCCAAGAAACGCTTGGCATGCGTTTTCGGTCATCGTCTCAGGATCCTGGTTGATTCCATAGAAGTTCGTCGCTCCTTGGTCGAGCGAATTGCCCGTGGCCGTTAGGATCTCTCTGACCATGGCATCCCAAGGCTTGTTTTGCTCCACTCCAGTGCGAATCCACTGGTAATAAGCTCTCAGGCCGTCGGCTCGCAACAGATTGCTGTTGAGCATCAAAACATCGGACCAACGGTAAGCCCAATAATCGACGTATTGAGGGCTGCTGAGCAAGCTATCGATCCAGCGAGAGCGTTTGTCGGGGGAACCATCGGCTTGAAACTGCTCGATCTGCTCAGGGGTCGGAATCGTACCTGTGGCATCCAAGGAAGTCCGCCTTAGAAACTCCTCGTCCGTGCAGCGATCCGATGGAGGAATTCTCAGAGCAGCAAGTTGCGTTGCAACATGCTGGTCGATCGGATTGGCCAGCCCGAGTCGCTCTTGAATCGAAGCCAATGTCGGAACTCGATTCGTATCGAGCTCAAAGGGAACCCGAATGCGTGACGATGCGATGCGACTGGAAAACCAAGCGACAATCGTTCCCTCCCCAGGACCCAACACTTGGACTCGACCCTGCGGATCGACCAACGCTATCGACTCGTCGCTCGATGTGAACTTGGCCCATCGCGTTACGTCCTCACTTCGCCCATCGGAATACTTAGCCACAACGGTCAATTGATCTCGATCGGCAGTCCGGAGTGTTACAGATTGCGGCAACACCTCGACCGACTCGAGCCTGCTGTCCCCCTGGCCGATCCCCCGTGCCCCGGCACCTATCCATTCGAGCATGATGCGATAGTCGACCGAATCGATCGGTAATCGGACCCCACCTTTGTGCGATACGACCCCAGAGGCCTTGAGCAATACCAAGGAAGCTTCTGGTTGCGCAAGCTCGACTCGCCGCGCGTTGTCTTGTTTGACAAGATTAAAATGATCGCTCGGCGGGTCATAGCCCCGGAGCGATAAACGAAAACCACCCTTGCCTGCAAGCGCTCCGTGACAAGCCCCCATGTTGCATCCGTTTCGAGCAAGAATCGGCTCGATGTGATTGGCAAACTCCCAATCGATTGGCCCTTCGGGCAACCGCACCTCAAGGATCGCTTGCGATTGGACCTCGACTCCCTGGGGTGTTTTGCGACTGGCGAGCAATCGGGTCGTACCCGTCTGCTTGCCCTTAACAAGCCACATACCATCGGACTGCTCGATCAACTCGGCAACTTGGGGATCCTGGACGCTGAACGTCAAGCCATCCTGCGCTCCGAGGGGCTTGGACTGTCCGCCACGGTCGATCCCCTCGCGGACACTCACGAGGTGTTCAAGTTGGAATCCATGCAAGTCGATCTTGGATGGAACGATCTGCAAAGGTGCTTGGGCCTCGGCGCGATGCATCCAAAGCATCGAGCCAATCGCAAAAACCAGCCACGCACTGAGAGTACACAAGCGTTGCATAGGTGGGGTGATATCTAGGAGGGGAAGGTGGGGAGGAAATCCTGCTCAAGACAGCCCTCTATTGTACCATTGGCCGATCGCTCAGTCGCTAATTCCGGAGCGATTTATCCTCGATGTATACGTCGACTTGCTGGCCAACGATCGCTCGAAGCGAGGCCGGACTAATCGAGTAAATGACCTGCATGACTCTGGTGTCGACCCGCTCGGAGACCGTGCCGGTCAAGTTCCGTTTCGGGACGACCAACGGTTCGGTCCGAACATACTGCAGCTTGACTCCAGGGGTGCTGCTGCCTCGGAGCGTCGCGGTGGCGACCGCGTCGGCACGGAATCTGGGAATCTCCGACTCATCGATGTCGACCCGAATATGCAGCGGATCGATCTTGCCCATCGTGATCAGAGGATTGGCCAAGACCGATGCAGGGATGAACTCACCCTCGCGAATTTTTACACTCAGGATAGTGCCTGACTTGGGCGCTCTGATGGTGCGCAGCTCAAGATTGGTCTGCGCCCGGTCGCGATTGGCTTGCGCCTGAGCCACCGCAGCGCGTTGGACTTCCAGACTCGCAGCAACCGGCTTGGCGTCGAACATGTTCAAGCTCGCCTGTGCCTCTCGCACCCTAGCCTGCGCTTCGCGGGACCTGGCCTTTGCCGTCTCCCAGTTCATGCGCCTCGTATCGATCTCCTCCTGGGACAACGCATTGGAAACTCCGATTGAATTGGCGCGCTCGAGGTCCCGTTGCGCGTTGGTCTGTGACGCTTGGGCTTGGTCCTGAATCGATTCGGCCGCTTCCACTCTGGCTCGCAACGCTTCGACCTGTGCTTGCAACTCTAATAACTTGGACTCCTGCGATACCAATTCGGCCTGCGCGACGGCCAGATCGGCCATGGCACTTCGAGAGTCCAACTGCAAAAGTTCCTGTCCCTGCAGGACGATCGCACCGGGCTCTACGAACACTTTCTCAACGACCCCCGGAAGTTGAGAACCGATCACCGTCGACTCTCCCTCGGGCTCGACGATCCCGACCCCGCCGATATAAGCGACCTGGGCTTGGGGATCCCCATCGCGACTGGCAATCGGTGCCGTCGGTGGCAAGGTCTTGACCAGTACCGGTTTTTGGCTGGGCGTGTTTTTTCCGATCAAGCGAACGGCTTGGAATAACAGCCATGCAGCTCCAAAAATGGACACGATTGCAAAAAGCGTTTTCAAGTAGCGTTGCATGAGCTGGCTTTCGACTAGGCACTGTTTTTTCGAAAGGATTCAATACGACCATCGGACATCGTCGCGATGAAGTCAGCAAACGGAAAGATTCGATTGTCATGCGTCACAACGATCACAGCGCGATCGCTTCCCGATGCTACCTGACCGAGGAGTTCCATGACCTCATGACCCGTCTCGGCATCGAGTGAAGCCGTCGGCTCATCGCTGATGACGATCTTTGGATTATGAACCAGCGCTCGAGCGATCGCTACACGTTGCTGCTGTCCCCCCGAAAGCTGATTCGGGTACTTTAGCTTGTTGCTCTCCATCCCCAAGCGATCGAGCAAAACCGACGCTTGACGCTTGGCGGTCGCAAGCGTGACGCCTTGGACAACCAGCGAGACGGCAGCATTTTCAACGGCCGTCAGACTCGGTAGCAAATTGAATTGCTGGAAGATAAATCCCAAGTGATCCGCGCGAAACCTTACCACCCGACTGCGACGCATCTTGGTGATCTCCTGATCCAAGATCCGCACATACCCCTCCGTGGCGCTCAAGAGTCCTGCGATGATCGAAATCAAAGTCGTTTTGCCGCAACCACTCGGACCGACCAAGAACGTGGTGGCTCCAAGAGGAACCTGCCAATCGATCCCGTGCAAAACCCGCTGCCTGACACTCCCTGTGCCAAAATCTTTGATCACCCCTTTGCATTCGACAGCAAACTCCATCGGCATGATTACCTCCTAAGTTTGCTCTCAACCACGAAAGACGATCGCCGGGTCCACAAACAAAACCCGTCGCATCGCGATCATCGCGGCCAAAACAATGATCGCTGCAGCCACTCCACCCGATGCCGCAGCGACATACCATGGCAAGTAGAAGCCCTGAAATGTCGGACTTTTGCCCGCCGTTTCAAAAAACATCGTCGCTCCAAAAAGACCCAAGCTAAAACCGACAAAGCCGACCACGGCGGCTTGCAAAAACACCATGCCGATCAATCGGATGTTGGTCGTCCCTATCGCCTTAAGTACCGCAAACTGCTTGAGGTTCTCCAACACAAATAGATTGAACATCAAGCCCACGACTGCGATCCCCACAAGCACTCCTAGAGCGACAACGGTTCCAATGCTGATCGGGATACCTGTATTTTGCACGACATACATGATTGCCTTCCATCGAAAGTCCTCGGCACTCATGGCCTGCAATCCAGTCCTAGCCACGATGCTCTGCGCCACATCTGCCGGAGTCGAGTCCCCAGAGCTGCGGGCAACGATAAACGACATCTGGTTGCGGCCATTGTTGGTATACTGCAAAGCCTGGGAATACCGGGTGAAAAAAGTGATCGACGAGGTGAACTTTGGCGAGTCTTTGACGATCGCTACAACCACGGCTCGACGGTCGTTGAGCTCGGCGATATTGCCAAGCTTTAACGGCTCGTTTCGCCATATCTTGCGATAACCATCCATGCTCACGGCGACCGCATCCGGACGTCGCAAATCGTCGATGTTCCCTAAAACCACTTCGGGTGGCAATCCGATGAGCGTACTGTCGTCGACACCCATGAGCAACGAAGATTCCAACTCTCCATTTCCAGTCCGTATCGTCACGTTGGATTTATAAAGAGGTACCGCCCAAGCCACACCGGGAACCCCGCGTACCCGCCCAAGCTCGGTGTCTCGCAGCGGGAAAATCGTGTCGAGATTCTTCACCCCAGGATCCATCACCCAGACGTCCGCCTGAGGGACGTCCACAATCACCGCCCCTGCACGTGTGATCAGACCGATAAAAATCCCCAATTGCTGGTTGATCAAGAGGGTCGAAAACGCAACTCCTAAGACCAAACCTAAGTACTTGGCCCGGTCATGAAACAACATCTTTAATGCGATGGAGAACATTCAGGCCACCATTGGTCGATCGCAACTGCTAACTCCTGGGCAACCCTCGGGTGGGTCGTGGCAAGATTCAGTTCTTCATGCGGGTCGGCAGCCAAGTCATACAATTCCACAACCCCATCTTTTTCAATCGATGGATTCGGAACAATCAACTTCCAATTCTCCCGAATCGCCCAACGCCAACGCAAATTCTCCTTAGGTACATCAAGATTGTTGGCGTTGTGGGTGAAACACTCGCCAAAAACGATTTTTCGCGAAGCTCTTGCTTCGGCATCCAACAAATCAATTCCTGGAAGGTCCTTGGGGGATGGTATTCCAATAGCCTTTAAGAGCGTAGGCATTAAATCGATGCTGTGTGCGAAATCACTTGAATCCTGAGCCGAAATCTTACCCGGCCAACGCAGCATGATCGGAGTTCGGACTCCACCCTCATAAGGCGACTGCTTGGACTTGGCCGCATACCTCGATTGCACCGGATCTTGAATCCAACCGTTGTCGGTGACGTAGACTACCAAGGTGTCTTTCTCAAGCCCCTTGGACTCTAGCATGCCCAATAGATCTCCGACCGTTTGATCAAACCACTCGACGTTCGCCCAATACTTGGCGATCGTCTCGCTTGAGGTAAGCGGCTTGGTGCGATCGAGATACTTCTTCGGAGGATTGTGCGGATCATGCGGCAACATCGGTGCATACCAAACCATCCAAGGGTTCTTTTGCTCCGTGGCCATGTCGATGAACTCTTCGATCGGCTGGAGCGTTTTGCGTCCGATTTGCAAGCCGTCGTCGCCGTGGCGATCCCCACGCGTCATCCCATGGGTAAACCCACCGTGCGAATAATGCCCCTGCCAAAATTTGCCCGTCTGCAACGTCAAATAGCCGTGGTCCTTGAGCACTCCGGGCAAAGTCGCGACAGCTTTCATGTGCTGATTCATGCGATCTCGGCCCGACCTAAAAGCCTCCGATTCCTGGAAAGCTCTGCCCGAGAGTCCTGGTACCGTCGGTGGGTCGTTGCTGGTGATCTTGTGGTCATGCGGATAGCGTCCTGTCAGAATGGTCGCCAAGCTAGGGCAACACAAACTCGACGGAACATAGCCTCGTCGGAAGGTCAAACTATCGGCAGCAAGTCGATCTAAATGGGGAGTCTTTAGATGCGGATGACCCATGAATCCATAGTCGGTCCAAGCTTGATCGTCCGAGACGATCAGAACGATGTTGGGTCTCGTTGCGACGGATTCCTCAGACTGAGCCGTCTGCTGTGCCAAGCAGACGAAAAGACCTACGAACAATCCGACGAAAAACCCAAGGGTGCGATACAGGTTTCGCAAGGATTGTTGGTATTGCATTAGACTTGCTTTCGCATGCAGCAGTTTTTGAATTTCTTACCCGAGCCGCACGGGCATGGGTCGTTGCGCGAGGCCTTCTCGCCCCGATTGCGGATCGTGACAGGCTCGGCGGGAGGTGCCCCTGCTTGGTCGGCCGCTTTGATGTCTTCGATCTGCTCTTCGGACATGTATTTTGAATCGTCGAATGCATCGTGCCGAGCACTGGTCTCTACAAAGGAGCTTTCGACCATCCCTTCCTCAATGGCCTCCATGCGGAAGATCACATCGGTAATCTGCTCGCCGATCGAGAGCCACATTTGATCGAACAATCGCATCCCTTCGCGTTTGAACTCAACCTTCGGATCCATCTGCCCCATGCTGCGGAACCCGACGCTCGACCGGACATGGTCCATCGCCAGCAAGTGATCCTTCCAGCTCGAGTCCAAGGTCTGCAATAAGACGGTGCGTTCCATCCGACGAATCTCTGGATGGTAGCGATCGTCGAAGGCCTGGCTGAGCTTGCCGCGGCATTCATCGCGGGTCATCTTGCTGAGCTCCGCTGCGCTTCCTTTCCATCCCAATTCGGTTTGCATCCACTGTGCCAACGACTCAGCAGAGTTTGAACCCGTGGCAAACTCGGACATTCGTTTCGATTCGTTGCGGCCAAAGACCCCGTCGAGCTTCGATAGGGCTGTCTCCCAAACCGAGTGCGATTTGATCGCCTGAGCCTTACTGATTTCCATCAAAACATCGAAGGGATGATCGGGATCGACCCGGAGCTTATCCAAAACATTAGGGTCCTGGAAGCGAGCCGAAGCCCATTGCGCTAAGGCTTCGCCGTCGACGGTGAAACTGTTCGGACCGGTTTGGGTACGAAAGCGATGGAAACCGACCAATACCGGGAACTGAACCTCCCGGTCGAAATAAGCTTTTTCGGCAGCATCGAGCATGATCTTTTTAATCGACTCAGGCTCGGCTCCCTTGAGCTCAGCAGGATCGACTGTGATCCCGAACTTGCTTTTCATCCAAGACGACAGCATGTTATTGCCGTACTCCGGATCGAGGAAGCTATTTCCTTCGCTCAAGTCGATCCCATCGATGAAGGAATTCGCTTTGCCGATGAACTCTTCGTCCATGCGATCCCGCTCGAACTTTTTGAGCATTCCAACGGTGTAATTGGTGTTGAAGCGATTGTTGACCCACTTGGCCATCGCATCCCAATTCCACTCGGATTGCTCCTCTTCGCTAGGCAGATTCTCATCGATCGCATCGAGGATCTGAGTCTGGGCAACGCGCTCGGCTTGATCCTTGGCGTACACAACAGCCACCGAGGGCTCAATGCCACGGAAGTCTTTGGCTTCGAGTTGCACACCGAGTCTTGGGCTGGCCCAACGGGCATAAGACTCTGGGCCGAACATCGGGTCGCTGAATTGATCGACGTTCGATTCGATTTGCTCCCTGAGTTGCTGCATCACCAACTCGCGGCAACTTTTTCCTTCTAGGACCTGCTGGCGATAGGTGTAGACCCGCTTTCGCTGAAAGTCCATGACTTCATCGTACTCTAGGAGATTTTTGCGGGCTTCAAAATGCCGCTCTTCGACCTTCTTTTGAGCACCCGATATCCGCTTTGATACATAAGGGCTCTCGATCGCCTCTCCATTGCCCATGCCCATGCGTTGCATCATGTTTCGAACCCAGTCCCCAGCGAAGATTCGCATGAGGTCGTCTTCGAGAGACAGAAAAAAGCGGCTCGAGCCCGGGTCTCCCTGGCGGCCGCAACGACCGCGAAGCTGAAGATCGATCCGACGTGACTCATGGCGCTCGGTACCGATGACATACAAGCCACCCAGGTCGCGCACGAAGTCCCCTTCCTGCTCCATGTTTTCGGTTTCTTTGATCTGCTTGACCAGTCCTTCCCACTCCTCCTTGGGGACATCCAGACGCGTCTGGTACTTGTTCTGGAGCTGAGCCCAAGCCTTGGTTTCGGGGTTTCCGCCCAGGATGATGTCTGTACCACGGCCCGCCATGTTCGTGGCGATCGTCACTGAATGAACGCGACCGGCTTGAGCGATGATATCGGCCTCGCGTTTGTGGGCCTTGGCATTGAGCACCTGGTGCTTGACACCTCGGCGTTCGAGCAACTCGGAGAGTTTTTCGCTTTTCTCGATCGAAACTGTGCCGATCAGAATCGGCCGACCCGCTCGCTCGATGTTTTGAATATCCGACTTGGCAATCTCGACAACCTCCTGGGAGTCCGCTTTTTTGAACGTCAAGCTCGTGTCGGTCTCGCGGCTGATATTGCCAATTAAAGAACCCTTCTTGCGGTCTTTGAACTCGATCGTGTCGTGCTTGTTGACCCGATCGATCTCCTCGGCTACCGCTTCGTACTTCTCCTTCTCGGACAAATAGATCGCGTCGGGAAACTCGATCCGTTGCAAACGTCGGTTCGAAGGGATCTCCACGACCCCGAGATTGTAGATCTTGCTGAACTCCTGCGCTTCGGTCATCGCAGTTCCAGTCATCCCCGATAGCTTCTTGTAAAGCTTGAAGAAATTCTGAAGGGTGATCGTCGCTAAGGTCTGTGTTTCCTCTTTGATTTTTACTCCTTCCTTGGCCTCGACCGATTGGTGCAAGCCGTCGGACCACTGGCGTCCCTCCATGAGCCGTCCGGTAAACTCGTCGACAATGATGATCTCACCGTCTCGGTTGACATAGTTCACATCCCGACGATACAGATGGTGGGCCTTGAGCGCATTGTCGATCAAGTGGGGCCATTCCATGTTGCCGACGGTGTAGAAACTTTCTACGCCAGCTAAACGTTCTGCTTCGCGAACCCCTGCATCGGTCAGGTTGACCGTGTGGTCCTTCTCGTTGACGATGAAATGCTCCTCTCGAACAAGCCCTCTGGCAACTCGATCCGCTTCGGTGTATTTGGCCAAGTCTCGCATCGCCGGGCCCGAAATGATCAACGGAGTACGAGCTTCGTCGATCAAGATATTGTCGACTTCGTCGATGATCGCATAATGCAACGGGCCTTGGACCTGCTGCATGTAACTCGGGAAGCGATCGTCCCCGCGGGATGCCATACGCATGTTGTCACGCAAGTAATCGAAACCCAATTCGTTGTTCGTCGCGTAAGTAATATCCGATGCGTAGGCCTTCTGACGCTGATCATTATCCATTCCGCTCTGGATGTTCCCGACGGTCAATCCCAAGCCCATGTACAGAGGCGCCATCCACTCCATGTCCCGACGTGCCAAGTAATCGTTGACCGTCACGACATGCACGCCTTTGCCTTCCAAGGCATTTAGGTAGGCAGGAAGTGTTGCCACGAGCGTCTTGCCCTCACCCGTGATCATTTCGGCAATATTTCCACCGTTGAGGACCATCCCGCCGACGAGTTGGACGTCGTAGTGACGCATTTTAAGGAATCGGCGGCCACCCTCGCGGCAAACCGCGAAGGCCTCGACCAAGATGTCCTCGAGAGTTTGTCCGTCGACTAGCCGTTGGCGGAAACGAGCGGTTTGTTCTTGAAGTTCCCCGTCGGAAAGGGCCATCATACGCGGTTCGAGTTCACCAACTCGCCGGGCCAATTCGCCGTAACGTTTGAGCTGGCGGGAGTTTGCAGATCCGAAGAGGACCGTGATGCCACGGTCAAACCCGGTCAGAACCCCATTGACCGCATTGGTGGTGCCTTCCCAGATTTTCTCGATAAATTCCATGTTTCAAATGCCGAATGAAGGGACGAACCAAGGATCCAATGACGTCGGGACCTTGAGGATTGTAAGCAATATCTGTTTTTTTCCGAAGACCTAAGCGTCGAGGTTATCGATTTGCACCGAGTGCGTCAATTGAAGCCCCGATCTTGGCCGAACCGGCCTACGCCTAGGCGTAGGCCGGTTCGGCCAAGATCAGACGGATCAGACGGATCAGACGGATCAGACGGATCAGACGGATCAGACGGATCAGACGGATCGGACGGATCGGACGGATCGGTGCGGGCGAATTTCGGGACTTTGGCGGCCATCGGCCGACGGCTTCGTTGTATCATGTATCGAGCGGTTATTTGACGCTCCCGAGTGGTACTGGAGGCTCCATCGTGCTACGAAATTGGTTGTTCGCTCCTCTGTCCGTTGCGCAAAGAGTCCTTTCGGTCGGTATCCTTGGGTTCTTGGGTGCTTCCATGGGCCTTGCGCAGTCGACGGGTACCTTCATGCCTGCTTCGCAAGGTGCACCTTTGCTCAGCGTTGCGGCTCAGGAGTCGATCGCTCTGCAACCGGTGGCCATTCAATTGCGGGCGGCGTTTCGAGTCGAGGACCGGGAGGCTCAGCAGGCCGTAGCCGCCTTGCGAGAGCACCGTGCGACCGTGGAGAAATCGCTCGCAGAATTAGGGCGCAGCGATGGAGCTTACCGGTGGACCGTCCCGGTCTTGAACCATACGGTCCCGTTTGTCGAGAACCCGGAATCTGCCCGGATGTGGATGCGTCGTCAAGCGGCACAGATGCAGGTTAACAATCCGCAGATGAAGGGCCGACTGCGAGAAATGCTATTGCAGGAAGAAGAGGAGCTCGACGGGGAATCCGAGCCCCTTCCGATGATCCATTCGGCGAGCAATCGGTTGATTGCCGAGTGGCCTATTACCGATTCGAATCTCGATAGCAGTGCGGAGTTCGGTGCGAAACTTCGGCGGCTTGCACAAGCCAAAGAGTTCCGCGGGACTAGGCTTCGGGTTCAATTGACCGAAGAAGAACTCGAGCAGATCATGCCTTTGATGGGCGCGAGTGCTTATGCATCCTCGTCGAACCCTGGGGCGGCCAACAACGAAACCCAGGTCTTGTACGTGGGAGTCATGACCGATTCCCAGGAAGCAGCGGCGTTGAAAAAATGTTTTGAGAAGGCCAAGGCTCAGGCACAGCGTTTGGCCGAGGCTGCTGGCAAGCAGTTGGGCGATGTGAAAATGATCAGTTCGACGATTCAGCCTTTGGCGCCGAGTGTCAACAGCAACAGCCCGAGCTACATCAATGGAGTTCTGGTCAGTTCGCCTTACGGCGTTCAAGACGCACAGGAGAAAACAGAGCGCAGGACGCTTCAGGTCAATCCCAACGACTTGGTCCTTTCGGTCGGAATTCAGGTCGGTTTTGAAATCCGATAGGCCCGTCGGGCGGCTAGCCACACTAGGCAGGCGACTGTGGCGAGGATTGCAAGGATGACCGCCGAGTGCTCGGGAGCTGTCAGGAAGTGAGCCGGATGGCTTGCGTCGATCGGTCCGTGTCCAGCGTGGGCCAGAGGCAGAGGTGCCAAAGCACGGATCGCGGGCATTTGGATCGCGGGCATGTTGTTAGCTGCCATGTCGTAGAGTGTCATGAAGATGGCTATCCTGTTGTAATCGCGATTAGGTTGACCGACATTATGGGGCCTGCGTTAGACTACCGAAGGTAGGGTTGGGCCCAGGCCGTCTTGTGCGTGGAGTTTTTTCGATAGGGAATATCGTACAATCCTTGGACTGTTGGCAGAACCCCGGAAGCGTTGAAAACCGAGAATACCATCGATGGAACCTTCGCCGATCGAAGAATCTGTACCCCTAGCGGTCCCAATCCTCAAGAATCCTCGCCGCCTTTCATGGCTTTGGATTGGTACTGCGTTATGCGGACTGCTTAGTTTGGTTCTGTTTGTGCGGGCGTATCAGAACGAGGGGGAGTTGATCCAAATCGAGTTTGAGGAGGGGCATGGTTTGCAACCGGGCGAATCGCTTCGGTATCGGGGGATCGATGTTGGCCGAGTTGAAAAAATCGCCCTGCAGGAGTCCCCCTTGCAAGCGCCGTCGGCTGAGGATTCGACCACGGGTCACAAGGGCCCAAAAATACAGGTTTCGGTCCGATTGAATCCCTCGGCAAGGCGCATCGTGACTGACGGAACGAGTTTTTGGATTGCAAGGCCGATCGTCTCGTTCGATTCGGTCCGTGGGCTCGACACGATTGTCGGTCCGAAGTACATCGCAATGGAGCCGGGGGCATCGACCAAATACAACGTCAAGCTTTTTCAGGGACTTGAGTCAGCCCCACCGATTCGCCCCAAGGAGGGCTCGGTCGAGATTATTCTCGATTCGCCCAAACGTTATGGGCTCGACAGCGGCACTCCGATCCTTCACCGAGGATTTCACGTAGGGGATGTCTTGGCAGTGAGCCTCGCGAGCGATGCTCGCAGCGTCCTGGTGCGCTGTGCGATCGATCCGGAATATCACGAACTTGTTCGCAGCAACTCCAAGTTCTGGTTGCGGAGCGGATGGCGAGTGAACTTAGGGATTACCGGGCTGAAGCTCGAGGCCGACTCGTTGAGCGAGGTGCTTTATGGGGGCATCGAGTTTGCAACACCGAATTCGAAGGGCAAGGTCGTCGGAACGGGCGCTCATTTCATGCTCTATGAGAAACCCGAAGAGGAATGGAACGAATGGAAACCATCGCTACCTTATGGAGCGATTTGGGACAAGCTACAGCGGCAATCGCCCGTCAGTTACCGAACCAGTCTTGTATGGAAACAAAACTCCTTCGGTTTTGCGGTCACCAAGCAAAAACTTGGGTGGGGTTTGTTGCTCGACGACGGCATGCTCTTGTGCCGTGAGGATTTTGCGACCCTTTCGAAATCTGCGATCGAAAAATCTGGACAGCTTGAGGTTGCGGGGGTTTCCCAAGCGACATTCGAGCCTATCGAGAGTTTACCTCTTTCCGACGGCAGCAAGGTGCTTGGTATTCGTCTGACCGCACAGCCTTCGATCAGCGAACCGTTGCTTGACTCGCAGGAGTTTCTCAAGCCCATCGAGAGCGCTCCCCAAGACTTGCTGATCATCGGTTCGGAAACCGATCGATCGATTCTGGTCGACAGCAATCGGTTCGAAAAAAACGATCGGGGCCTGCGTCTTGAGGAAGCCATCGAACTTCCCGACGAACTCGATGGAGCATTTGTCGTCGACGTGCAGCAAGGCCGCTGGCTAGGAGTATTGCGAAGGGAATCCCGCGGTTGGCTTATTGCTCTAAGGGCACCTCTTTAATGAGGGTTTCTTAATCTTTCAAAGCGACCCCATCCGTTGACAGCTTTGTATAGAATGTTGTTGTTGCAAACGAACTTGCAATGCTCGATCCGAGTCGAATTTGCCGCTAGAGTCACATCCCAGGAGCAGTTTACGTGTCGAGACGCATACAAGGAAAGGTCGTTGAGGTTTCTGCTAACGGAGACTTGATCACGGACATCGAGCCCAGAGATTGGAGGGATATACCCCGTTCGAACGAGACTCGGGTCAAGGTTGACCAGGAGCATGAGACGGTTGGGATTTTTGGCAACGACCATGGGCAACCTGCGATGACCCTTATTGCGATCGCCGATGGGGAGAGTCCGCTGAAGCTTCATTTGGTCGACGATTCTGCGTCGATGATGTTGGGCGTTCGATCCGGTGCGAGTGTCGAGATTTGTTGGTAGCCGAGCCCGAGCCCGAGCCCGTGCCCCGAGATCAACAGCGATCAACAGCGATCAACAGCGATCACCAGCGATCACCCGAGATCACTCTGGGAGGAGAAACACCGCGCTGGTGCGAGCCGGTAGGGTCAGGCTGGCAGCAGCTTGAGTCCCAGCGTTTTGGGGCGTTTCCGTGTCGGAAAGATTTGGGGCGAGACTTGAGGAGTGGGCCTGGACCGAGAGCCGATTCGGTCCACCTAACAAATCATCGCATTGAAAGGACCAACCTTTTAGGATCGCTTGGCTAGGCAATCCTTGGGTATTGAACTCGATGGTGGCAGGTTCGGTGTCGTTGTTCAATAAGACGATGAGTGTCTGGCGATCGCTTATTCTGGCATAAGCGTATTGCTGTTCGGCATCTATTAGATCGAGCGATTGACCGACCGCAAGTGCTGGATATTTCTTGCGTAACGCGCCGAGATTTGCGATGTGTTTCCATACGGCCTGTTCGGACGGTTCGCGACCTGATGGGTCGAATGCATTGCGAGTATCCCCTGGAAAGCCGCCTGGGAAATCTCTTCGATTGTCTGGGTCCTCACCTCCGGGCATGGCCAATTCATCGCCGTAGTAGAGGATTGGCGTTCCACGGCTTGTCATCATCAGTGTCATCGCCGATTGGAGCCCTTGGATCGTCGCACCTTTTTCGTGCATGAAACGGGGCATGTCGTGGACACCGATGAAGGTTGCCAAACGGTTCGCATCGGCATAGATCCAGTCTCTAGCAAACATTTGATGGACCTCCCGCAGTGGCTTGCCCTTGGCAAATGCGTTTCGGATCGGAGTGAAAAGCCCGAAGTCAAAAAGGGTATCGATTTTCGTATCGATTTGGTCGTGCCCCCGCCGTCCACCTTGGTAATAGGCAACCAGCACTGGGTCTGAGTCGTACAGTTCGCCGAGGACTTTGGTATCTGGGAATTCCCGTTTGACCTCGCTGGCCCATTGCTCCCAAAAACGGCGAGGCACATGCGGCAGGGTATCCATACGGATCGCGTCATAGCCGGCCACACCGAGCCACCAGATCGAGTGTTGGATCAAGTACTTGGCGACCTCGGGATCGTCCTGGTTGAGATCCGGAAGCACATCAGCAAACCACCCATCAAGGTTCAGTTGTTGGGTTTGCCGGGTGGCTCTTGGATTCATGGCCGTCCATTTTTGCCAGTTGTTCTTCGGATGCTCAGTCGCCGTGCCGTTCCACCAAGTTGGAGTCGGTGGGTCTAGGACCCAGGGATGGTAGGGACCGGTGTGGTTAGCGACTTGATCCTGGATGACCTTCAAGCCCCTTTGGTGCAATTGGGCGATCCATGCTTGGAGTTCCTCAAGCGTTCCGAAATGCTCATCGACCGCATAAAGATCGATTGCACCGTAGCCATGGTATCCGGTTGTCGGAACACGCTCGGATTGGCCAGGCTCGGGATGGAGTTCTTTGAGGTCTGGAGCGTCGTTGTTGTCGTAGATCGGAGTCGTCCAGATCGCGGTGGCTCCTAAGCTTTGGATGTAATCGAGTTTGCTCGCGATGCCTTGGATGTCACCACCGTGATAGAACCGCGATTTGTTTCGGTCGTAGAGCCCTGGGGATTTTGTCGTGCGATTGTTCGCAGGATTGCCATCGCAGAATCGGTCTGGCATGAGGAAGTAGATGAAGTCCTCGGGGCCGAATCCTTGGGGGTGATGCGCCGGGGGTGCGAGGACCTCCCAAGTCAAGGCTGTTCGTTGGGGGTTGGTCGTCGGGTTTTGTTGGGACGATTGGGACGATTGTGGCAATTGGGACAACTCGAATTGGACCGGACCGGGTTTGCAATCCGGGGCGATATGCAGATCGGCAAAGAGGTAATGTCCGTTCTGACTGGCCTTGAGATTCGTAAACTGCAGTCCCTGGCGATCGGCGGTCAAGACCAGATCCTTGCTGAGCCCCTTTCCTGCCAGGAGCAACCGGATGGGATTGGCGCTCGAGCCAGTCCACCAGGAAGGCGGATCGACCTTTGTGACGACCAAACGATCCTCGAGAGCTTGCTCATTGGGCTCGGAATCCTTGGCCGATTCGGCTCGACTCGAAACTTGGGCCTGCACTTGCAGGGGCATGATCACGCAAGCGAAAAGCAACACCAGTTTTTGCGAGGAGCAGATCCGTGGGCCCAAGGCCCTATATTTTTGAGACATGAAAACCTGGGAACCTATGGAGATGCAATCGACGCACAAAAACCCAACGGACCGATTATACTGGATATAGTCGGAGAGCCGAATCGCCTAGTCGACTTCCTCCCGGTCTGATCCCCTCGCGATAAACCCCTTAGCCTCAAAGACACCTTGTGCGACGAGCATGAGTCTGATGAACATGAGCAAATTTCCTATGCAACGATCGTTAAACGCCGTCCGTATCTCTAGCATGTTCCTCAGCGCCGTAGTGGCGTGTGGGACGATCAGTGACACCTTGGCCGACAACTGGCCGCAGTGGCGTGGACCAAAGAACGATGGAGTATCGAACGAAAAAAACATCGCAACCCAGTGGTCGACCAAGGAGAACGTTCTGTGGCGTTGCGAGTTGCCAGGACAAGCTGGCGCGACCCCTGTGGTATGGAACGAACGGATTTTCCTTACCAGTGCCCAAGGAGACGATCTCGTTCTCATGGCTGTGAGCACCAAGGATGGTAAGCCGTTATGGCAGCAGAAGGTCGGGTCGGGCAATCAAGACGCCCGGGCTGGCGAGGGCAACTCAGCATCTCCATCTCCGAGCACCGATGGCAAGCATGTTTGGTGTTTCTTCGGAACCGGCATCCTTGCTTGCTTTACCGTCGATGGCCAGCCGGTTTGGAAGATCGACGTGAACGAACGTTATGGCAAGCTCGACATTCAATTCGGGATGACCAGCACTCCGGTGCTCGACGGAGAGGCGCTTTACCTTCAACTGCTCCATGGTCCGATGCGCCGCGATGACAACACCCGGACGGGCAAGGTCATCAAACTCGACAAGAAAACCGGCGATACGATCTGGTCGATCGACCGGGTGACCCAAGCCGAATTCGAGTGCAAGCACTCGTACGCTTCCCCTTTCATTTATCGGGATGGGAAACAGGAGTTTCTCGTCGTGCACGGCGCCGATTGCACCACCGGTCACGAGCTTGCCGACGGCAAGGAGTTGTGGCGATTCGGTGAGCTCAATGGGCCAACGAAAATCAATCCGAAACAAAATGATCCCACCTTCCGGTTCGTCGCATCCCCGCTGGTTATCCCAGGCTCGATCATCCTGCCGACGGCCAAGGAGGGACCGATGGTAGCTCTGAAGGTCAACGGTTCCTTGCAGGGCAACAGCTCTGAGAAGTCGGATGTCGTCGCTTGGAACCTTCCACGCACTCCCGATGTCTCGATCCCCTTGGTTGTCGATGGACTTGTGTATGTATTGCACAAGGATGGCAAGCTCCAGTGTTTGGATCATCAAACAGGCGAGGAAATCTATTTTCAACGAACCTACACTGGCCAGCATCGCTCGAGTCCCACGTATGCGGATGGACACATTTACTTCGCATCCAATGATGGGCATTGCACAGTGGTCAAGGCCGGCAGGAATTTCCAAATCGTTTCGACGATCCCGATGGGAGAAGCGATCACAGCATCGCCTGTGGTAGCCGATGGAGTCCTCTACATCCGGTCCTACCAAGCTCTCTATGCGATCAAAAAGTAGCTTTGGCAAAAAGTAACTTTGGCAAGGACACAGCCCGCGAATCGAACGGAACCTGTTTTTTGGGTTATACTCCTTCCTCAATTCGCTTTTGCCGCGGCTTTTCAGGATCCTCTCCGTAACTTCTCCGTAACCTTCCCTGCACTCGGAATCAGCCCATGGACAGTCACACCTCCGCCGACCTGGACCAGCAATCTGGGGGCCAGCAACCATGGTGGAAAGGTTTAACGTCCTACCACTGGTTCGTCTTTGCCATGGCCTCGATGGCTTGGGTCTTCGATTGCCTGGACCAACAAGTCTTCATTCTGGCTCGTCAGGATGCGCTCAAAGCGCTCCTTCCCAAAACGACGGAAATGTCGATTGTAATCCAGTATGCTGCCTATTCGACCTCAGTCTTCATGATCGGTTGGGCGACTGGAGGTCTGATTTTCGGAGCGATCGGCGATCGGATCGGACGCGCTCGGACCTTGGCAATCACCGTGCTGATGTACTCGCTTTGTACGGGATTGAGTGCGTTTTCGACTGGCTGGGTCGACTTTTTCATCTACCGCTTCATCACAGGCATGGGGGTAGGTGGTGTGTTTGGATTGGCAGTCGCCTTGGTCGCCGACAGTCTGCCCGAGCGTTCTAGAACACCTGCCTTAGGATTGCTTCAAGCCCTTTCGGCAATTGGGAATATCACGGCTGGGCTCATGAGTATCGCCGTTGGCAAACTCGGTGCTGCAGGCACCATCGACCCGAGTCTGGGCTGGAAAATCATGTTCCTCTTTGGAGCCTTGCCCGCATTCTTGTGCGTGTTTATCCAATGGCGACTCAAAGAGCCTGAGAAGTGGGTCAGGGCTCGAGAAGAAGGAAAACTCACGGGGGTCAAGTTTGGTTCCTACAGCGAGTTGCTCGGAGATACCAAGTGGCGCAAGTCGGCCATTGGTGGACTGCTCTTGTGCATCGCTGGCGTGGTGGGTGTTTGGGGGATCGGCTTTTTCGCGCCTGAACTCATCAACGGCGTGATCGAGCTGAAAATGAAAAATGAGAATCCTGACGTCGAACCTGCGGTGATCAAATCCGCTCAGTCGACGTTTCGCGGGATCAATGGCATCATCCAGAACACCGGTGCGTTCTTCGGAATGCTTGCCTTCACCTACTTGTGCCAAAGCATCGGTCGCAAGAAGGCGTTCGCCATCGGGTTCATCGCCGCAATGGGAGCGACCATTCTGTTTTTCCGGACCTTCGATGGCACTTGGTCCACGATCTGGCTTAGCGGCGTGATGGGCTTTTTTCAATTGGCTCTCTTTGCAGGTTTTGCCGTCTATTTGCCCGAGCTGTTCCCGACGCGACTAAGGAGCACGGGCACGAGTTTTTGCTACAACGTCGGCCGCTATGTGGCCGCCTCGGGACCGATCACGCTCGGGGCGTTGCAAAATGGGTTGATACCTCAAGGTGCGACGGCGCAGGTCAAGCTCCAAGCCTTCCGCGATGCATGCACGTGGATGAGCGTCTTTTTCCTTGTCGGACTGATCGCACTTGCGTTCCTGCCTGAGACCAAAGATCGTCCTTTGCCCGAGTGATCGCTAGCTAGCCGATAGCCATCCTGGAAGGGTGTCTTCGAGGATCTCTCGTTCGGCTCGATACTCGTCGGTTCGAAGCGTTTCTTGAAGATGTGCTCGAAGCGGCACGAGGATCTCTTTGGGCAACGCTTGGAACTCTGGGGTGTAGATCAAGTACGAGAGCCGATGGCGAAACAGCCGAGTCTGTAGATCGAACTGCCGGAGCGAGCGATTCTGCGAGTCCAAGGGGCCTTGGCCAGCAAACGTCTCGGCAAAGGAACTGGTTCCTTGCACGACTTGTTCAAGAGGCGATTCGTTTCGCATCAAAATGGCATCGGCCAGTGAACTCGCAGCGCTTTGAATGCGTCTTTGTGTGCTTTCGCTGCGATACCCCGAGTCTCGTCCGAGAGCTTGGTTCATCGAAACATCCATGGCGACGGCTTGGCGGGCTTCGTAATTGGCTTTGGTGATCAGATTATGGACGCGAATCTGGTGCTCAAGTACCATCAGTGCGACGAGGTCGCTATGGGGTTGGAGATGGAGTTTGGGCTGCACCCTCGAGGGCAGTTCCGACCGGTTGGCACCCGCTTCGAGATCCATCTTTTGAGGGTCGCTTCGGTCCAAAGCAAATGCGTTGCCTAGGTGACGCATTTGTCCGTGCGTGCCGGTGACGTACCAGCCACCCCAACGCGTCTGAAAGAGGCTTCGGTAATCGGTCGTGTAACTGCTTGTCCCTGTGCGAGGCCTGCCGGATGCATCTGGATAAATCGAGCGGACCAGGTATCCAGGCACGTTTTCGGTCCGGCTCGTTGCATGGCAACTGAGGCACTGGCCTCGATCCCGCACCAATTGAACCCCCTGGTTCGCTTCTGCGAGGGGCGCGAAATCTAACGTGTAAAAAACCGCGCCTAGGTCTGGGTCGTTCGCCGCAAGCTCTAGGATGGAACTGCCAGGAACATACCCGACGTAAACCGAATCGTTGAAATACAAAGCTCGCGGGTTCGACGGAGAGATCTTGTGGATCTGCAAACTCGTCTTAGAGAACACCAGCACTTGGGACTCGACGGGCACGTTGAGTTCTTTGAGCAAGCCGGGCAGTACCCCGAATTGGGGGTCCCGAGGTAGAACGAGTTCGCCGCGTTGTATTTTTCGCTCCAAGTGAGCGACAGGATCCTTTGAAATACTATCGGAGTATCGGATTGGAGGCAGGTCGAAACTATCCTGGCCGAGCGCATCGAGGGCCGTTAGGCCCGATAAAATCGCGGCACCTAACCAAAAACGGAGCATCCGCAGCATGGTTCTTACCCTCCCTATCGAGGTTCGAGTGATTTGCCGCAAGCGATCTTCTGGGCGATCTTCTGGATCGTGTGCTGACCATCCATTCTATCGAAGCCGAGGCCTACCGATCCAATGGAATCTCCCGGAAAAGGCTTAAATGCAATGCGACGAATCGAAGCAGCTTCAGGCTGGGTCGTGCTGACCTTTTGATCCTAGGAGGTTTTTTGGCGGCTCGGCGATTCCTCCTAGAATTAAACCATTGTGCGAAGAACCCTAGCAGCGGCTTGGGCGCCGAGACTCGGCTCAAGAGCCGTGTGCGCGATGCCCGATACGACCCGAGTGATGTTGTGGTCGACCCTCGACTCGACACTCCAGTCTTCTCCCTGAGCACTGGTGATGTAGATCGACAGAGTACGATGTCCGCTGCCGGGTCGCTCCCCGACGATATGAAGGATCTGCATCCGACCTTCTCTGGAGCGAAACATCCTTTCGCCAATCCGATAGCCGGCCCGAACGCGTCCGGATCGGACGACCAATACCTCGGGAGCCAATTTTTTGCCGTCTTTAGCCAGCGCGTTTCGCAGATGATCGATGAGCTCTTTAGCTTGCTGGCTTGAACTGTTGGCCAATGCATTGAGTCCATCGGATAAAACCAACAGCGTGTCGTATCGATCGGCGTGTTGGTCCCTTAATCTCTCCAACTTGCGAACAGAATCCGGATGCAATTGCTCACCGGTAACGGGGTGTAGGATGTAGTCATTACGATTGAGCGAAAGGGTTTGTATCGGAATCGCTCCTTGGATTGTCGTTTCGAAGCCTTCGGGTAATTCCGCCCAAATGCATTTCTTTGCGTCGTCGTAAATGCGATGGATGTGCAGGTCTAAATCCTTGGGAAGCTCGGATGCACTCTCCGCGTAGCCTTCGGAGATAAACACACCTCGTTGACGAACCTGCGCGATACGATCCTTGGCCTCGCCAAGAATCTCTTCGTCGGGTCGCTTATCAGAACGTCGTCGGCAGTAGGCCAGATAGACCCAAGCTGGATCGCCAAAATGTTCGGTGGGTTGTCCTTGCGGATCGATCACGCCTAACTGCTTATAAAAGTCCCACATCGCATCGTTGACACGATAACCAAATTTCTCGCGGATCCGGACATGGTCGTGATAGCCGGTCGTCAAATATCCGAGCATGGGATCGATACGGGTTGGCAAGGCCATGAGATATCCAGGATTCGCGGGCATGATTTGATCGATGCACCATTCCAAATCATCGAGCGTCACATCCATGTGGAGTGTCGTGCAGATATCAAGTCCGATCATCAATCCATGCAATTTACCCATGACGATGTCCTCTAGGCAGCATCGCACGAGCTGTTCGCGGTTGCGAAACACCTCTGGTCCGATGAAACCCGCAACGTCGTTGAGGTGGACCCATGGTTCGGAACTCTCACCTCGCTGCTGCCTGGACAGTGCCAAAGTATTGTTCAAGCTTCTCGCTAGTCCGTATTTACGAGATTCATGGATGAGCATGTCGGTCCCAAACCCATGGCCATTGGTGAAATCGGCTCCTTGGCCCGTCTCAAAATACAAACCGAACTTACCCTGTTTGTTCTTTGCGTGTTGCACTAGTTTATCGACAGTCACGTCGAATGTCGCATTGGCTGCATCGGATCCCGCGATGCTCTGAAACCAAAGTGCCGTCGATCCAGGTTGCGAGAGTTCCAATGCCGCTTGAATGTCTATATGAGCCAAAACGCAATGAGGAATTGTCGAACTGATTCCAAAGGCATCGAGGATTTCTTTCAGCGTCGATTCGACGAGGGCGACGGATTCAGGTTCGCTCGACACGGGATTCGTTCCCACAAGAACATCGCCAACAGCGTATGCGAATGCATTGAACACTTGCCAGCGAATATCATCGGGATGATCTGTTGGCGAATTTGGCTGGATTCGAGCACCCATGTACCCTCGGGATCCTAGCTGAGTGCCAGGAAGTGGATTGAACACCTTGCGGCCGACTTCAATCAACTCCTGATTGCTCATGAGCTTGACCACACATGCGATCGAATCGCTGGACAAACCGGGGCGAATCGCGTGGATTTCCTGCTCGCTTTGCTCGAGTAGAAACGCCTTGAGCTCTGCCAGTTTCCAGGCTTGGATCTCTTGGGTCTGCGTTTTGCTTGGCGCCAATCCAAGCACCGAGAGCATTTTGTCTTCAAAGGGACGATGGGAATCGATCTGTTCTAAGGTGGTTTGCTCGAGAAGCCTGCGAGCCAGTTGACGCTCAGCGGGTGTACGAGCGGACACTCCAAGGATTTCGTCCCCTTCTTTGTATTCGTTGGCTGCCCCCAGAACGCGACGGTACCAATCGACATCCCAGCCCCCTGCGATGCGATGGACGTAGGCGATGACATCCTCGTTTTCCAAGCCTTCGGGCAAATTCTGCAGCGAGAGTTCACGAGGGCGGTCCTGTGCTGCTGCGTCCAGCCCGATGCAGCTTGCCATGCCAGCAAACATTCCCGTTTGCAATACCTTACGTCGTGTCAGTCCGATGCTCGGTGGTCTCATAGTCTTTGGTCAATTCGATTCAGGGATGAGTTCCAGACAGATGATTCGGTCGCTTCCTCTGACAAACAATAGCCCATGCGAGAGGACCGGAGGGGCCCAGCTCGGGGGGGTCAATAAAGGTTCTTTCGAGCCCGGTTGCGGTTGGAGTTGGAGGTCCATCTCCGCGACGACCTCATGCGTGTCGGAACCGAGCTTCAGGAGATGCAATTTGCCGTTTTCGCCGAGCCAGAGCCAGTGCGAGTCGACGATCATGCCAGTACCACGGTCACGATTGCGTTGGCTCCAGACGGTTCTCGGGGGCTGGTTTCCTTGAAGCTCGATGCAGCGAATATCGGTATCGGTCGGATTGCGTCCGCTGCTGGCATAAAGCCGATTCTCATGCAGTAAAGGTGTGGTCCAGTGGGTTCGCATCGATTGATTCGATCGCATCCCTTCGTCGCGCCAAAGGAGCTTAAGCTCCGAGCCGGTAAACTCCAGCATGGCGCTGCCGATCTCGTAGGCTTCCGAGATGAAGATCTTATTGTCGTGCACTACCGGACTGGCTGCATTGACACTTTCGAGCGTTTTCGCCCGAAACGGAAAAAACTGTTCACCCGTTCCGTCCTTAGCGCGGAAAATCAACAATCCCTCTCGCATGAGACTTACGCAGTAATCCTCGCCGTGCAATTTCGCGATGATCGGAGCTGAGTAGCTAGCAAGATAATTCCCAACGCGATAGACCTCCTTGCCGGTCCGTTTGTCCAATGCGATCATCCCCGTTCCATCGGGTTTAGCGCTGGGCATATCGTTGATCGTTGCAGAGCGCGAAAAGAAACCTCGTTTGGGACTTCCGCCGACCATGGCGATGAGCAGGTCGTTATAAACCAAGGGACTGGCCCCAACCCCGAAAAAGTTTGGTACGACGCTATAGTCGCTGGAGAGATTTCTCTGCCAAAGCTCTTTGCCTGTTTCGATATCGACGCAAGCAATCCTGCCGGCCACACCGTAGACATACACGTACCGCCCATCGACGATCGGGCTGGATCGAGGCCCATCGTTGTATCCGTAGGCGTCTTGGTAGACGACGCTTGCCTCCCACTTCCATAGAAACTTGCCGGTTTGGGCTTCGTAGCACGAGAGTCGTTCAACGTTTCCATGACGATCGAATTGGAGCCAACGGCCAAGGGCCGCAACGCCGTTTCCGTATCCGGTTCCAATTTTTTCATGCCAGACGATTCGCAGTCCATCCTTGGGCCACTGGGTCAGGATCCCTGTTTCGGTATTTTTCGAATCGTAGTGAACCCCGAGCATACGAGGCCAATCTTTTCCTTTGGTACGAGTCCACAACGAGAGTTTCTCGGTTGGGTCGGACCGTTGACTCAGGACCTCTTGGCTCAGAGTCTCTTGGCTCCGGGCATTTTGAGGTCCCCAAGGATTGGCCAGCGCGCCTAAGATTCCCAGCACCGCTAGGGCGAGCCTGGGGCTTAAAATTCGGACTGAACTTGTCGCCAATACTCGCATGAACCGTTACCTTATGAAGAACCATGGAAGACCTTAGCATCACCCACTATTTGACGATTCCTGCAACCGAACTGCAAGCGGTTTATTCGCGTAGCGGCGGGCCTGGGGGTCAGAATGTCAATAAAGTCAACTCCAAGGCGACGCTGATCTGGGATTTGAATCAAACGCAGGCCCTTTTTCCGATGGCTCTGATGCGTCTGAAGGCCCTGGCTGCCTCGAGGATCAACGATGAAGGTTTCTTGAAGATCCACTGCCAAGTCCATCGCGAGCAGTCCCGAAATTTGCAAGCTTGTCGCGATCTGCTTCGGGGTTTGGTTCTCGAAGCGATGAAGCCTGTTGTGGTGCGCAAGGAGACTAAGCCCAGTGCTGGGGCTCGACGCCGTCGTCTGTCCGACAAGAAGCTTACAGGCGAGAAGAAACAGGGGCGAGGCCAACGCTGGGAATGATCCCTCGGATCGAGAAATTTCCCTGAAAACGACCTAAAAATCGGCTATCCCCCAAGCGATCTGTTGAAATCAACACGCATCTGTAGGAATCTGATAAGAGACCGAAAAACCACCACACGACCGATATCTCACTTGTTCGTATCGTAATTTCATGGCGCGAGAAACCGTATCGAAATACATTTCGCTCCGAAGAAACCATCCGGCCTGGTCCTTACTAGCTTCCCCCAAGGGCCCGCTGATTCTCGCAAGCCTCAAGAGCTTGATCGACTCGAGCCCAGGAGGCGTGGTCCTTGAGGAGGCCGTCGAACGCCTGGCTACGGTCTTTGCCGATTATGCCAACGACTCGGAATTCGATCTCGGAGAGGATCACCCTTTGGCTGCCCGACGCGAAATCCGGCAATGGATTAAACGGGGTCTAATCGTCGAGCGCGACGGCAAAATTCTTGCCACCGATGCATTTCAAAGAGCGTTGCTATTCCTCGACTCGCTCGAAGACCATTCGATGACCTCCACCGCATCGCGGCTGGCTACTGTTCAACGTGCCATCGAGTTGCTCGAAGTCCAACTCAGCCGCAGCCAAAAGGACCGAGAGCGTGCGATCCAAGCTCGTATGGAACTTCTAGCTATCGAACTCCAAGCGGTCCGAACCGGCGTGTTCGATGTGCTCGATGGGAAACAAGCCGAAGAGGGGATCCGAGAGGTGTACCAATTGGCGATGAGCCTACAAGCCGACTTTCGACGTGTCGAGGACTCCTATCGCCAAGCCGATCGCCAATTGAGGCAACGCATCATTTCGGAAAACCAAAACCGAGGACAAATCGTCGACGAGCTTCTCAACGGACATGAACAACTCGTCCAGACCGTCGAAGGCCAAGTCTTCGAGAGCTTTTACGCCCAGCTCGTCAAGTCCTCGGAGCTCCATGACATGAAGTCCCGAATCCGGTCCATTCTCGAAAATGGGAATTCCGACAAAGCGCTTTCCAGAAAGCAAAAAGCAGAGCTCAAGCAACTCGTCTCGCGACTCGTCTATGAATCCGAACGCGTCATCCAAGCGCGCTCGCACAGCGAACGCGACGTCCGCGGTTTCCTCAAGTCAGGATTGGCCAACGAACAACTCCGCGTCGGGGCCTTGCTCCAAGAAATCTTTCAAGCCGCCCTTGAGCTCGATTGGCAATCGCAAAAAATTCGCAGGACCGATAGCCCGTTGCCTCCGATTGCCATCTCCATGGGAAACCTGCCCCTGGTCGAGCGTCTACTCCCGAAACAAATCGAAAACGACTCGGAGAGCCGACTCGAACTCGAGGAAACGCATGCGGATCCGGCCGGTATGGGGGACGAATTCTGGAACGCCTATCGCGCCATGAATCGTGAGGAAGTCTTCAGGAATACCCTGGAAATTCTTGAGCGAGACGGCCAAAAACTCACCATCGGTCAGTTGGCAAAAGCCATCCCTCCTACGCACGATCTCGAAACGCTCTCCTTTTGGCTCGCCATGGCCCGACAAGCCGGCGTGGAACTCGGCCAAGGAGCCCAGTCCATCGACCTGCATGACCAACGCGATGGGGACACGCGGTTCGAGGTACCTTGGGTGGAAATGGCTATCGAAGATGTCCAGGATTTGAAGGTGGAGTCTTTGGAATGAACAGTATCTTTGATCGATTGGCAGGAGATATCCCGGACGAAGATCCACAGAAAAACCAAGCCAATGCTTATTCGCAATCCGTCGAACCAAGCGTCTCTGCCCAGACCCTCGCCGCAGGACCGATCCGGCGCGAATTGAAGATCGCAGTCCAAGAACTCCTTCGCCAAGGCTACATCGAGGAAAGCCAACGCCACGATCTGTTCCGTAGCGTCAGCGTTCAAATCGACGCGATCAACCAAACACTCGCACCCCTGGATCTGACCCTCAGGGTCGACTCGCATCGAGGTGTGGCTTTCCTGCAGATCGCTAAATCCGACCTAGACGAGTCGAGTCAACAGGATGGCTGGAGCCATCCGCTGGTCCGCAAACAACGACTGACCCTTGAGCAATCTCTGCTGGTTGCGATTCTACGGCAAGCCTTTGCGATGCATGAACAAGAGTATGGCGTTGGCCAGTCGGCCTCTAAACTCTCGATCGACGAACTTCTACCGACTTTCCTGACTTACTTCGGCGACACCGGAAGCGATGCAAAGAACGAAAATCGATTGCTGCAACTGCTCGACCAACTCAAGACGCACGGCATTGTATCGGAGCTCGATTCGAAACAGGAGGTCGTCATTCGACCTCTGATCGCGCATCTCGCCAACCCGGAGTCCCTTTCGGCTCTCCTGTCGGTTCTAACCGAAGCCAAGGCGACTGCAACAAACCAAGGAGACGAATGATGCCACAGCGAGCCAAATCTGCCGAGGCCAGCTCCAAAACTGCGGAGATCCAATCTCCAGAGGATAGCGAGACGATGCCCATCGCCCAGGATGAGGCGTCGTTTGTATTGAGCCGACTGGAGGTCTACAACTGGGGACCCTTTCGTGGAATGCACCGAGCGGAATTCGATCCTCGTGGCACGGCGATCATCGGGCCGACAGGCAGTGGAAAAACAACGCTTGTCGATGCCCTGATGACGCTGCTGGTTCCCTCCCCTCGCTATAACCTCGCATCGACCGGTGGTCATGAAAGCGATCGAACACTGATCGAATACGTGCGGGGCGTCTTGGGGGGCGATGGTGCCGATGGTCGCCAAGAGGTCGCACGGCCCGGCAAGACCCTCAGCGGTATTTGCGCAACCTACGCCGGGGGCAAGCAGACGATCAAAATCGCAGGGATATTCTGGACCGAGGGGACTGGCAATGCTGCGGATGATTTGAAGCGGCGTTGGGTCTTTTCGATGGCTCCCGACCAAAGCTTGGACGTTTGGCTGCGGTTGCTCCACGAGGACGGGATCCGCGAGTTGCTCAAGGTAGGTCGAGAAACGGCCAATCTCAGGTTCTTTGAAAGCAAACGATCCTATCTTGAGCGGATTCGCAAGTTCTTTGATGTTGGCGAAAATGCCTTTACCCTTCTGAACCGCGCCGCGGGCTTGAAGCAACTTAACAGCATCGACGAAATATTTCGCGAATTGGTCCTCGAGGATCGATCCGCTTTCGATCGGGCCGTCGAGGTCGCTGCGGAATTCGATAACCTCTCGGACATTCACGCCGAACTGCAATTGGCCGAGCGCCAACAAGAGTCGCTCCTGCCTGTGTTTGAGGAACATCAGAGGCTTCTGAAATCGCAACGCAAAACCGAGAAACTCCGGATTCTCAAACGCATTCTGCCGATCTGGTTTGCGCGAATCAGCCAACAAAAATGGGAAGCCGAGATTCTGCGACTCTCGGGGGTCATCGACCAAGGCCAGCGCGAATTGACCCAGATGGAACAGCGAGCCTCGCTGGCGCGATCCGAGGTCGATTCCCTGCGTGAACGTTACCTGGAACTCGGTGGAAACATCATCGGTGAATTGGAAAACACCATCGCTGCCCAGCGGAAACTCGTCGACGAACGGAAAAAACAAGCGGTGCTCTATCGCCAAATGGTATCCCGTTTCGGATTGAACGACGATCTTTCAGAAGACATGCTTCGAGCCAATCAGATCGAACTGCGCAAGCAGCAGCAAGCCATGCAAGCGCAGCATGAGTCGCAGCAATCGATGACGCTCGGTTCGATGTCCAGGCTCCAAGTCCACGAACAACGCGTCGAAGAATTGACCGAAGCGATCCGAAAGGTCAAGCAGCGACCTGGCTCGAATATCCAAATTCCTTACCAGGAATTTCGCTCCGAATTGGCATCCGAATTGTCACTCTTGGAATCGGATCTTCCGTTCCTAGCCGAGCTGATTGAGGTCAAAGCCTCCGAGGCACCCTGGCGCGGTGCGATCGAACGAGCCATCGGCTCCGAACGCCTCCGAATCCTCGTTCCGGCAAACAGTATCCAAGACGCTTTGCGTTGGGTCAATCAACGCGATAACCGCTTGCACATTCGGCTTCAATCGGCCGAGACTACCACGCAACGTGTCAGTTTCTTCGAAGATGGTTATGTCCAAAAGCTAAACATCAAGCCCCATGCGCTCAAGGATGCTGCTGTGCGATTGCTGTCTGCTCGCGATCTGCATTGCGTACCGACGAGCGATGTTCTGAGAAAGACCGAAAACGCTCTGACGATCGAAGGGATGATGTCAGGTCGGCAAGGGAAATTTGAGAAACAAGACCAGCGCAGACTCGATCGAGACTGGATGACAGGTTTCGATAACAAGGACCAACTCGATGCGCTTGCCAAGCAATGCGTCGAGGAATCGGCCTTGGCCCAAGACGCAAAACAAACCGTGCAATCGGCGCAACTGAAACTCAAGCAAATCGAAGAAACCCTCCGTATCCTCGACGCTCTACTGAACCTGGACTTCTCCACGATCGACTTGCCAAACGCCGAGTCGCTCATGCAGGGATCGCTTCTGCGCCTCGACGGTTTGCTCGATCCGAAATCCGATGCGAGCCACGCGAAATTGCAATACGAAGACCAGAACGATCAGCTCGAGACGCTGCGCCAGAGAATCTCCGACCATCGCTCCGAAATCGCCGTTTTCAACGACAAGCGTAGCTCGGCAGAGCAAGCTTGCCAGGACGCTCGGATACGCTCGGAAAGTCGTCTCGAGGATCACGAAGAAGCCCTGGCGGCCAAGCACCTGAGGGTCGAAGCAGAGGTCCCCCCGCAGCGACTGATCGAATCCGAAAGACGCTTGGCCAAAGAGATCGAATCCCAACTCGATGACCAACGCAATCGCGATGCCGATATCGAACAACAGCTTGTCCGAAGAATGGAAAATGCAAAACGTGTCGATACCGGCGCGCTGGTCGAAGTCGGTTCGGTCCTCGACGACGTTCCGGTCTATCTTGAACGCCTAAGGGTTTTGACCGAGGAAGCGCTGCCTGAAAAACGGACGCGATTCCTGGAGTACCTCAACCGCTCGTCCGACCAAGGGGTCACGCAATTGCTCGCGAGCATCGACGAAGAGGTCGATGCGATCGAAGAACGGATCGCAGAGCTAAACCACACGCTGGTCAAAGTCGATTTCCGTTCCGGGCGTTACCTGCAACTACTGCCTCAGCGCATGAAAGACGAACGACTTCGAACGCTCAACATCGCCATGCAAAAAGTTCGGCACGCTGCCTTGAAAGACGATGGTGGTGAGAGCCACTTCAAGGCATTGCAGGAAATGGTAGCGATCCTGCGTGATGCCGGTGAAAATCGCCGTTTACAAGGATCCAAAGCGCTTCTGGATCCAAGATTTCGTTTGCAGTTTTTTGTCGTCGAGGTCGATCGAAAGACCGGTGACCGCTCTCCACCTCGCACCGGGTCGCAAAGTGGTAGCGGCGGCGAAAAGGAATTGATGGCTAGCCACATCCTGACGGCCTCATTGAGCTACGCCTTGTGCCCTCCGGCCGCGACCCGACCACTCTATGGGACCGTCGTTCTCGATGAAGCGTTCTCGAAAAGCTCTCCGTCAGCCGCGACAAGAATCATCGAAGCGTTAAGAATCTTTAGCCTGCATCCAATCTTCGTGACCCCCAATAAGGAAATCGGGCTGCTGAAAAAACACACTCGAAAAGTCGTCTGCGTGCAAAGGCCAGGAAAAGAAGCCAGTTTGGCTTCCATCTCCTGGGAGAAACTCGAAGAAATCGCGCAAAGCCAATGAGATCGCCCGCGGAGCTTCAATCCAAACTGCGAAGGAACTGGGAACACGCCGCCTTGCGTGAATCGCGTCTGCTCGGATTCGCTGGTGCTTGGCCCTGGACCCTCTCGATCGGTAAACCCAGCTCCCGCAGGATCCGAGATCAGCTCGATGATGTCAAGCGTCACCTCGAGCGCTGGAGGCAAGTCAACGTAGGCAAGGTCCATTGGGAACAGGTCGTGTATCGACACGTAAGCCAACCCGTTGGTATTCCGGTCGCTTGGCAATTGGATAAACCATCCGAGTGGATCGAAGCCATCGGAGATCCTCGGATTCGAGCTGAGTTTCGCGATATGGGACTCTTGGTCGCCAATTCCGCAGAGGTTTTCCGTTCGCTGCTGATCCGCAGGCGATCGCTCTGGAGCTCGAAAGCACCCGAGGAAGTTCTCCAAGCGACCCGATTGGCGCTGGCGTTGCAACCCGGCTGCGCCAGGGGCCGGCCCCTTAGGACATTGGCGATCGAAGGGATCGACACGAAGTTCTTCGAAAGGAACCTCGCATTGATCGTCGCACTGCTCGACGCTCGGTTCGATGAAGAACCGAGCCGACTTGGACTAGAGACCTTTTTGGGTGCACCCGAGCAAGCAGATCATTGGCTCTTGGTGGTCGATTTGGATGGAAGCCTGTTACCCTTCGAAAAGCTACGGGTCAAATCTTCGGAGCTGGCGGCTAGGCCGCTGCCGGGCAAAAGATTACTTGTCGTTGAAAACGAAACCTCCCAGCATCAGTTGTGCTCTTTGCCGGAAACCCTAGCGGTATTGGGAGCAGGTTTCGATCTGAATTGGATGCAGGCTGCTTGGCTATCCGAAAGGCAGGTAGGATATTGGGGTGACATCGATACATGGGGGCTCCAATTCCTATCCAAAGCTCGCTTGGCTGCCCCCCGGTTGGATGCGCTGCTGATGGGTACAGAGGTATTTGAATCGCACCGACACGCAGCGGTCAAAGAGCCAGTCAGCGCCGGTGAAGAGCCCCCGGTGGGATTAGGGCCCCAAGAGATTGAGCTCTATCGATTCTTGCTTGGGCAGGACAAGCGGCGGCTTGAGCAAGAGTACTTGCCAACGGAATTGGTCCATCGACAGTTGCATGCTTGGGTCCAAGGAGCCGATCGCTTTGCTTAGCGGTTTCTCTAGATGACCGGTTTGTTGATCGAGTCGAGCGACACGCCGAGGGCCTTGAGCCTAGCGATGATTTGGTCGATCGACAGGGGTTTGCCCGCTACTAGGGCGGCCTTTGCCTCCATGTAGATCCTCAATGCGACATCGCGATCGATCCCGAGACGTCCAAGGAGCGGTAGCACTTGCTCAAGGACGGCGGCACCATCGGGCCTTGGTCGTACCACGGGGAGAGTGTTTGCAGGCGGAGCGTGCAACCTTTCCCAGTCGATTCCGAGATCTTCGAGGCGGCTTCGGACCACTTGAAGATCCAGAGGCAAACCGGCATCGATGCCTGCGTAGATTTCATTGCGGATCGTTTCGAGGATCTCTGTGGAAACCCCCGCGTTTTTGAGTCGAGAGAGGATCGACTCGGCGATCGGTTCGGTCACAACGATTGTCGGCATGATCGGCCGTTCTGGACGCTCTGGCATTTCAGGACGTTCTGGCATCTCAGGACGCTCTGGCATTTCAGGACGCTCTGGCATCTCAGGACGGGCTGCTTGGGGCAAAATCGTATCGACGTCGACCCCCAACTGAGCCAATCGATCACGGACTTGCATGAGATCCAACGGGGAGCCGGATTGGTGGGCCGAGAGCAATTCGTTTGAGATCGTAGCGATGGTGCTCGGTGAGACGTTGAAGGCTTCGAGTCGGTTCGAGAGCGCGTCGATAAACTTTTCGAGACGTTTTAGTTCTCGGGATTCTTGCGGTTGTTCCGATTCGTTTTCGGACGGATCGTCGGAAGATGGGTTATCGTCTTGTCTCCATTTCAGGATTCCGTTGACGACATGGTCACCTAGTTCGGGTCGGCCACCAGAGCGGAGCGTATCGAGGGCGGCGTGCGCGTCGTGGAGGGAGAAGTTCGGGGGTAGGAGGTTCGAGGCGATGGCTTGTTCGATGCGTTCGATTCGGCGATCGAGTTCGACGCGGCTTGCGCGTTGGGTGCCGGAGCCCAACGAAGTTTGGGCGTTTAGGTGGTTGATCACGCCGAGTGCGTCGAGGGGGGAGAGCGAATTGTCGGCATCCACATCGACAAGGGATAGAATGGCAGTCTCGTTGGGTCGCGATGGACCGTTGGAGAACGATTGGTTGATTCGATCGATGACGACCAACGCATCGAGGGGGGTGACCGAGCCGTTTGCGTCTGCGTCTTCGGGAAGCATGAAGTTGTGGAAGCAATCGCCTGCCATCACGGTTCGGTTTTCGAGGTTTTCGAGGATCAACCGGCGATTGCTCGAACGTCGTTGGGAGCCGTCAAACTTGCTATTGGACCTGGTCGATCGCATGATAAAAACCCCGTTGATAGGAACCGGTTGGAATGGAGTTCGGCGTGCAGTGAATCGATTTTTTTGTCGATCCGATTGTTTGGAGCGGACTGGTAGGCGGTGGTGAATCGTCTAAACTTCCTGTCGTGCCCGTCAATATCATAGGTGAAAATCGAACTTTTTGCCCTGTTTTGGCGACCTTTATTTTCTCGTTTTTCAAAAACTCGATATGTCCACTGCGAAAACTGCCATCACCCCTACCCGTGCCGAAGATTATCCAGAGTGGTACCAACAGGTCATTAAGGGGGCGGATTTAGCCGAAAATAGCGCGGTTCGCGGTTGCATGGTGATCAAGCCTTGGGGGTATTCCCTCTGGGAAAACATGCAAAAAGCGCTCGATCGGATGTTCAAGGACACGGGGCATCAGAATGCTTATTTCCCGTTGTTTATACCGATGAGTTTTTTGGAGAAAGAGGCCCAGCACGTCGAGGGGTTTGCCAAGGAGTGTGCGGTCGTGACCCACCATCGGCTCGAGCCCGATGGCAAGGGGGGGTTGCGACCTGCCGGTCCACTTGAGGAGCCTTTGATTGTCCGTCCGACGAGCGAGACGATCATCGGGGCGACGTATGCCAAGTGGGTTCAGTCCTACCGCGATTTGCCGATCTTGATCAATCAATGGGCCAATGTGGTGCGATGGGAGATGCGGACGCGGTTGTTTTTGCGGACCGCCGAGTTCCTTTGGCAAGAGGGTCATACGGTCCATGCCACGGCTGACGAAGCGATGGAGGAGACTCGCAAGATGCTCGACGTCTATACCGACTTTGCGGAGAACTTCATGGCCATGCCGGTCATCCGCGGAGAGAAAACACCTGGAGAACGATTCCCCGGTGCAGTCACGACCCTTTCGATCGAAGCGATGATGCAGGACCGCAAGGCATTGCAAGCCGGCACGTCCCACTTTTTGGGTCAGAACTTTTCGAAGGCTCAAGAGATCAAGTTCCAAAGTCAAGCTGGTCAAATCGAATACGCTTGGACAACCTCTTGGGGTGTCTCGACCCGACTCATCGGTGCGTTGATCATGACCCACTCGGACGATGACGGTTTGGTCTTGCCCCCACGATTGGCTCCGACCCAAGTCGTCTTGATGCCGATCTACCGCGACGAGCAGCAGAAGGCCGAAGTCATGGCCTACTGCGAATCCCTCCGCAAGCAGCTTCAAGCCCAAAGAGCGTTCGACGAACCGCTGCGTGTGGAGATCGACGGCCGCGAGTTGCGCGGTGGCGAGAAGAAGTGGCATCACGTCAAGCGAGGTGTCCCCATACGAGTCGAAGTCGGACCTAAGGACATGGCCAATCAAGCGGCTTTTGTGGCTCGGCGCGATACAGGCGAGAGCCGGTCGATGCCCATCGCGACGCTCGTCGAGAGCATCGGTGAGCAACTCAAAGGCATCCAAGATCATCTGTTCGCCAAAGCGCTCGCTATGCGGGAGGCGAACACGGTCGAACTGGCGAACGAAAAGGAATTTCGGGCTTATTTCCAACCCGACGACGAGCAAGGTCGCTCGGTGGGTGGTGGGTTTGCCAAATGCTGGTTCAGCAGCGAGCAAGAGGTCCAGGGGTTGCTCGATGAACTCAAGGTCACCATCCGATGCATTCCGCTCGAGGCTGCCCAAGGCACCGGTACATGTTTTGTGACGGGCAAACCGACCAGCACCCAAGCCATCTTTGCTAAGGCGTACTGAGCACTAGCACGGAGCACGAGCACGAAAAAAAACAGCCAGAACAAAACAATCCACCAAGGTGGCCGGTCAGCCGCGCTCAATTTTAGAAACCACTTTGGCGGCCACTCGGTGATGGTTGCCGTTCGTGCCTCGCCTCGGATTTCGTCGTACTCGTACTCAGCGAAGCGGTACTCAGTGAAACGGTACTCGTACTCGATGGCTGTTTGCACTGCAGCGATGCCGATCGTTGATCGAGGCGGTTCGCGAGAACTTACGGACCAATAGGTCGGATAGCTATATTAGGTCGCTTCGAGTACGAGTACGAGTACCGCGATGCTGAGTACGAGTACGAGAAGAAGTACGAACAAAGCATTGGACCGAAGTGCTCGATCGGGCGTTTTTGATTTGTGTAAAGTCCCCTCATCGCACTCGGTCAATTCGAAACGTTCGTGCGATCTGCCCCAGCCCGTTGTTCTCTTCCGCCGCCTTGCGGCGGAAGAGAACAGACCCGGAACATGGCCTCTGTAGCTGCAAGTCTTGGCCCCGCCGGCATGAAGCCGACGGAGGCCAAGAAGAGCTCGATGGGCGCTGGGTAAGCCTACCGTCGGGCTCGTCCCGGCGGAGGCGTAACTTGCAGCTACAAAGCATGCGTTCGTGTCTCGCCTCGGATTTCGTATCGCGGTGGGGACCGCCATCTCTGGGCTATCTCTATGATGTCGTTGCGCGTTTGGATGACGCGATTGCTGCGCACAAAAAAGGCGAACGGTGTAGTCGGTCTTTAGGGTACTACCAAGCTATCGTGTCGGGCCTGAATCCAGGCCTTGACCTCAGGGAGTCTACCGTAGGCGTAGGCCAAAAGAGCGATTGGCGGAATCGTGGGTTTATCGACACCTTGTTCCATCTGCAATTTGCAAGAAGCGCATTCGGTGCTTCCGATCTGTGCCGGGGTCTTTTGCATGGTGCTGATGAGTCCCCAACCGACGCGAAGGCTGTTTCGGTAGTTCTCTCGTTTGAGTCCGTAGACACCGGCCATGCCTGAGCAGCCCGAGTCGGCTTGCAGGACGTTCAAGCCCGGGATCAACTCCAGGAGTTTTGTGCCGCTGTACTCGATATCCAAGGCTCGGAGGTGGCAAGGTGTGTGGTAGACGACCGATATGTTGAGGGGCTTGAAATCCAGTTCCAGTTCGTTGCGGTTGTGCATCTCCCAGAGATAGTGTCCGGCCTCTTGGGTGTTGCTTGCCACGAGCGACGCATCATCGCTCGGAAAGAGATTTGGATACTCATGCTGCAAGCACAGGGCAGCCGTCGGTTCGGTCGCCACGATCGTATAGCCTTGCCTGACTGCATCGGCGAGTCGGCGAAGTTGGGGGACGATTAAGCGTTTGACGCGTTCGACATCTCCCAAGGAGATTTTGGTCATCCAGGTTACGGTCTGCCAGGTGGGCACGTAGACCTCGACCCGTTGATGCTGCATGACTTCGACGAGCGCTTTTCCGACCCATGGATTGTGCCAATTGGCATACTGATCGACCAAGTAGAGGACTTTGCGGCTACCGGATCGGCTCATTCGATTGAGTTTCTGCTTGACCGCCCAACGGATGAACGACTGTTTAGCGATTTGGGGCAATCGTCGGCCCATGGCAATACCGGTCGATTTTTCCAAGAGCCATCGCATCGAGCGGTTTCCCATGGCCCAGTTGGCAAGTCTGGGGAAACGGCTTGCGATATTCGTCAGCAGATCGATCCTCGATAGGAGTCGGTCGGTGATACGAAGTCCGTTGGTGGCTGTGTGCTGGGCTTTGAGTTCGACGACCATGCGTGGGATGTCGACTTGGGAAGGGCATTCGAAGCGGCATTGATGGCAGTGGAAGCAAAGGTCGGCGATCGCGCGCATTTGGTCGCTCTCGCTCTGTGGGCCAGAGATATCCCCTGAGAGCAGACCGCGGATGAGGTTGGCTTTGGCTCTGGGGCTAGCTTCTTCGCTGCGTGATATTCGAAACAAAGGGCACATACGTTCCCCGGGTGCGTTGGTCCGACATCGTCCGCATCCGTTGCATTGGCGACTTGAGGCTTCGAGCGACTTTTCGCCCGACCAGTCCAGGATAGGTAGCATCGGTCTTGCCGGCTGCGTGAGTTCATCAGGATCGGGTTCTTTACGATCGGTCCTAAGGTTATCGATGGGCCGTTGGGGAGCGTCGGTGATGAGTTTACCAGGATTGAGAATCCCGTCGGGATCGAACCAAGTTTTGACTTGTCGGCAGATCGGATAGAGCTCGCCGAGTTGTTGGCGTAGATAACCGCTGCGGCTCAACCCCACGGCGTGTTCACCGGAGATGACGCCTCGAAATTCGATCACTTTTTCAAAGACCTTATCGGCGATCCGCAGGAGCTTTTGGATGTCTTCTTCGGAGTTCGGGTCGAGGAACGGACGCAGTTGCACATTGCCTTGGGCTGCATGGGCAAAAAGCGTTGCCGTGACCCGCTCGGACTTGAGGATGTTCTGGATTTCGAAGAGGAAATCAGGCATTCGCTCGGGTTGGATCGAGAGGTCGTCGACAAATGAGATCGGTTTTTGTGGGCCGCCGAGGCGGACTAACTGGGGGATGATCCGGCGGCTCAAACGCCAAACGAAATCCCGTTCCGCATCGTCGACGATGATTGCTGTTTGCTGAGTCGAAGGTGCTTTGCGAACGATTTTTTGAACCAATGCAACAAGCCGCTGTTTGACCTCCGTCAAATCATCTCCTTGATGTTCGATGAGCAAGAGAGCTTCGCAGCCTCTGGGCAACATCGCTTCATAACGGGAGTCCAATTCGCGAGCGATTTCGATGAGTCGACGGTCCATCAGGTCGCATGCCGCGACCTCGTCCTTGCGCGCCTCGAGAGCTGCACAGGCGGCGAGTTCCATTTTTTCGAACAGCAGCAGTACCAAGGCTCGTGCGTTAGGGATGCGATCGACCTTCAATGTCAACTCGGTCAGGACTGACAGCGTTCCTTCGGCACCGGCTTGTAAACGCGCCAAATCGATTTGGTCGTCTTCGAGGATCGACTCGAGCCGATAGCCGCAGCCTCGCGGGATTCCTTTCCATGGTGGGGATGAGATCGTCTCTTTGTTTTCGGTGAGGTATCGTCCGAGGTCGCTTGCAATGCGATCGAGTTTTGGACTTCCGGTGTTTGGGTAGTGCCAAGAGGTTTTGGCCAGTTCGACTTGCTGGCCATCGGCCAGAACCGCCTGGGCGCCGAGCAGATGAGATCCGGCCGTTCCGTACCGCGGGTAGTGGCTTCCTAGAGCGTCGATTGCCACTAGGCTCCCGACGGTTGTGACGGCTCTCATGGGGGGGTCGATTCCCAGAACCAGCTTATGGGGTGCCAACTGTCGATTGAGATCTCCGAGGGTGATTCCAGGTTGAACACGGACCCGAAGGTTCTGTGCATCCAGGTCGATCATGCGGCGCATGAAGCGAGAGAAGTCCAGGATGATCCCTGGACCGAGAGATTGGCCAGCCAGTCCAGTTCCACCTCCGCGAGGGAAAACGGGCAATCCGTTTTCGACGGCGTATTTGATGCACCCGGCCACGTCGTTGGCATGCCGTGGGCGAACCACGGCCATCGGTGCGATCTGGTAGAGACTCGCGTCGCTGGCGTAGATCTGGGAGTGCAGAGAGTCGCAGAAGACCTCGCCGTCGAGGATCCCCCTTAAATCCGCTTGGATTCTCGCCTGCTCTGCTTCCACAACGCTCCCTTATGGTTCGCTTGCCTACGGTTTGCTTGACTGCATCGGACGCCCTATTGGCGGGTCAATTGGACGCGGCTGTGTCGAACTCCGTAGGCAAAGTAGATCACCAAGCCTATTGCCAGCCAGACACCTAAGCGGGCCCAGTTTTCCTTGCCCAAACCGGCGATCATCGCACCGCACACGACGACGGCGAGGATCGGAACGAGGGGAACCAAGGGGGTGCGAAAGGGTCTTGGGGCGTCTGGATCGCTTTTGCGCATGATGATGATTCCGATCGAAACCAGCGCGAAGGCAAACAATGTCCCGATGCTGGTCATGTCCCCGACGACACTATCGGGGATAAAGGCAGCGAAAAGGGCGACAAACACAAAAAAGATCCAATTGGATTTCCAGGGCGTCTGATGGACCGGATGCAGATCCGAAAAGATCTTGGGTACGAGTCCGTCGCGGGACATCGAATAAAAAACGCGGCTTTGTCCTAGGAGCATCACCAGGATCACCGAAGAGAAACCGAACAGGATTGCTACGGTGATGAATTTGCCCAAGGCCCCGTAGCCGGGCATGTAGGTTTCGATCGCGTAAGCCACCGAGGCTTCTTTGCCTTTGGTGGGATCTCGGAAGTCTTCGTAGGGGGCGATTCCAGTGAGGACCCAGCTAAACAGGATGTACAAAACGGTGCAGATCAAGAGCGAGCCGAGGATACCGATCGGCATATCGCGTTCGGGTTTTTTGGTCTCTTGGGCGACCGTCGAGACCGCATCGAAACCGATGAAGGCGAAGAAAACGACGCCAGCCCCACCGAGGACACCCCAGAGTCCGCCGAAATTCCGCTCCGTCTCCTTGATCGCGTCGGTGTAAACCGTCGCATCGGGAATGAATGGGGTATGGTTTGCCGGTTGGATAAACTGCCATCCTAAGGCGATAAACAGGACCACGATCAGAACCTTGACGCTCACGACGATCGCGTTGAATACCGCCGACTCTTTGATACCTCGCACCAAAACGATCGTCAGAAGCAGCAGAATAATGACGGCCGGTAAGTTGATGATCCCGGTGACTTTGTCGGCCCCCTCGCCGATCGACTCGAACGGCGAGTGACAAAATTGGTAAGGGATCGTGTATGCTTTTCCGAGGAAGCTTTCGATCAGTTTGTTCAAATACTGAGACCAAGCGATCGCGACGGTTGCTGCTCCTAGGGCGTATTCGAGGACCAAGTCCCATCCGATGATCCATGCAAAGAGTTCACCCATCGTGGCGTACGAGTAGGTGTAGGCACTGCCTGAGACCGGGGTCATTGCGGAGAATTCCGCGTAGCACATTCCGGCCAATGCGCAACCGATGGCAGCAACGATGAAACTCAGCGTCACGCTCGGTCCTGCATGCTCGGCGGCCGCAGCGGCCGTCCGTACAAAGAGTCCAGCCCCGATGATCGCTCCGATCCCTAGGAGGACCAAGTTCACTGGGCCTAAATGACGCTTGAGTGTCCCTTGCCCCTCGGCCCTTGCCTCCTGGTTGAGATCTTCGAGGCTCTTTCTCGCAAATACATTCATGGATTAGCTACTTGAGTAAAAATCAAATGGAATACAACGAAATGGCTCGCGCCTGTTTCCTATCATTTAGGCTTGAAGTTCGGTGTTTGCACTTTGGTGCATTGGGATGACGTAGGGTCCCTCGGGGATCACCGCGATGGTCTTGTCCCCAGAGGTCTCGACGCTCTGCTGGATGGCTTTCTCGATCGAATCGATCATTTCGACACCGGTCAGTTCTCGATCTTTGCCTTGGATGCCTTCGCTGTACAAGGAGACTCGTCCGATTGAAAGAGGCCGAAGAAGCATATGGGTTTGCCAGCCATCGATGTCGGCAAGCCTCATGCGTCGGATGCGTTCGACGAAGCCCTCGGCGCCTAGGGTTTTGAGTTGGGTTTGCGAGTCGCGATACTCGTGGGAACCGAGCCCTTCTTCGCAACGGCTAGCGATGATCATGTGGCCACCATCGGCCAAAATCTGCAAGGGAGCGACCATCCCTTTAACGGTTTGATAGTAAGTCTTATCGAGTGGATAACCGGCCGCACTGGTCACGAGCGTAGCGAATTTTCGATCGATAGGAACTTCGGCATACTTGCGGACGACCTGGACGCTCTGGAGGTGGCTTTCGACGCACTTGCCAAAGTTGACAAAACTCATTTGGCGTTGTTCGTCGATGATGGTGTTGACCGCGTAGGTCGGCCCGAGAAGCTCGAGGATTTCAAGTTGGCCGCGGTGCAAGGGGTTTTCGACGAGGTTGCCGTTGCAGGCCAGGGGGTTGGCCATGAACTGGTGATTATGGAAAGTTCGGATGGTCTCTTCGCCGGCCACGCCCGGAGCGACGACTTTGCGACCACCGGAGTAACCGGCCATGAAGTGCGGTTCGACCAGCCCGACAACAATCCGCAAATCGGCGTCAACCAGATGGCGATTCAGGAGCACCGGAATCCCATCCGTCGGGGTCTTGCCCAGATCGACCATCCAAGCCAGGTCGCGGGCGTAGTGATTCTCGATGCGGATGTGGTTGAAGACCCATTCGTCGCCGACGACTTCGAGCATTTCTTTGCCCAAGTTTGGGCGGTGCAAGCCGGTGGCAATCAGGATGGTGATCTGAGAATTAGCCACGCCGGCGGCATTGAGTTCCTCGACGATCCCTCGGAGAATCGGACCGTTGGGGACCGGGCGGGTAATGTCGCAAATCACGATGCAGACCCTCGAGGATCCTCGCGCAACTTCTTGGAGCGATGGGCATGCGACACCTTGGCGAAGTGCCTCACGGATAGCGCTCGAGGCATCGTTAAGCAGCGGCATAGGGGGTTTGCGCACGATCACCGGTTGGCAACCTTTGGGGAGCTTAACCGATAGTTCGCTTTTTCCGTAGCGGATCTCAACCGTACCGTGCATCCGAATCGTCTCCTGTTTTTGCTGGTGTGAGTCTGACGAGCATCACCAGGACAATCATAATAGAAAAACCCACTTAGTCCCAGCGAATACCGCTGAAATCCCCTAAAGGCCTAGCGGGTCGTCGTCGGTGGAGCGGTTGGATTGACCGGAACATTTTGGCTCAGACGAACTTTCAGGGCCCCGATGCGTTGATAGAGTTCCGGTTGCGAGGCGTTCAGGGCCAAGCTCGTTTCGTAGTTCTGGACGGCCATCATCAAATCCCCAGATATCTCCCGCGAACGACCTTTGGCGGCCCAAGCTCGAGGGTTGTTCGGGTCCATCGCAATGGCTTCGTTGAGATACTGTTCGGCAACTTTATTTTGATTGAACTCTTGATGGAGTCTGGCAAGTTCGATTCGGGGTTCTGATAGCCCTGGGTTTTTGATCGCCCAATCTTTCAGGAGCGTGAAGCCCTTCTCGGGCTGCCCTTTGTCGACGAGCAGGATCGATAAGCCTCGATAGCAATCGACATGGTTTGGGGACATTTCCAAGCAGGTGTTGTACATCCGCTCGGCGTTGTCGATCATCTTGGGGTCTTTCGACGCGGTGCCTAGCTTGTGGTAGGCCGAAGCGAGGTTGTAGTAAGTATCAGGATTGGCCGCGTCGGTCACCTTAGCCTGCTCGAAATATTGCAAAGCTTCGGCGTATCGACCTTGTTGATACATCGCCACCCCGCGGGAGTTCTGACTCTTTGCCCCGAGCTGGCAGCCCGTCAGCGTTGCGATTCCCAAAAAGAAAATGCTCCAGAGCAGTCGCCTCGATTCGGCCGGTTTTCGGGTTGCAAACGGGTCTTGAGCATGATGCTGTGGATGAGCATGATGCTTGTTGTTTTTGGCAAACGTGGACATCCCATAGGCTCCTGGTGGGAATTTCCAAAATCGATCGAATGCCATCGACTGTATCGAATGGGTCTGGCCTGTAGCAAGATGAATCGGGTGCATGTTCCCGTGAAGGAATGCTCTTGACTCCCATCGCATCGATGAAGTATTTCACCGTTCTAGCAAGTGGATCCGGCTCCACGGATACTCGTGCGACCCGGAGCATTTGTCCTACAAGGACCATTCCAAGATCCTACCTTTCGAAGATCCCTCAGAGGAAATACCAGCTCATGAAGCGTTTCATTTGGACGGCAACCCTCGCCGCTGTACTTGGCCAAGTCGGATGTGACTCTGGCAAGAAAGATCAAGTCGCCCAAGCCAACCCAACGAATCCATCGGGCGATCGAGCCAACGCTGCCGGGACCCCGATCGCTTCGAATGCCAATACCAACAGTTCGCAACCGTCCGGCTTGCCCTCTGAGGAAATGGTCCCTTTGAGCTCGCTGAACCTGAAGAATCCAACACGTCCTGAAGAAGTCGTCGGAGCGTTCCTCGAAGGAATGCGAACCAGCAACGCTCAGATCATCGAGTCGCTCTTATCGACCCGGGCTCGCCAAGAAATCAAATCCAAGGGACTCGAGATCTCACCGATCGGATCCCCCAACGCCGCATTTGAAATCGGCAAAGCACAGATGATTGATCCTAAGGATCCAAACGTCATGCTCGTCTCGAGCAATTGGCTCGAGCCGGGGGCTTCCGGTATGCCTGGGAGCGAGTACGAAGTCGTCTGGGCACTGATCAAAGAAGTCGATGGATGGCGTATCTGCGAGATGGCCGTCGACACGCATACCGAGGGAGAAGAGGTCCAGGTCGTGAATTTCGAAAATCTCACCGAAGTGGCCGCTGAGTCGACCGGCGAACGGACGGCCGCAGTTCCCAACGCCAACACCCAGTCTCCAGCCCCACCGGCCAACGTCCCAGCACTTCCTGCAGCCAACGGGGGTTTGCCACCGGCCAACGGAGGGATTCCAGCGGGAATCCCAGCACTTCCGGCGGCCAACGGGGGTTTGCCGGCAGGCAATGCGGGGGGACTGCCACCCTTGCCGCCGAGTTCAGGCACGGGATTTCCATCGGCTTTGCCTCCGGCCCCCTCGGCTGGCCTTCCGCCGCTTGGACCCCGCTAATTTGGGGATCGACGGGACTTGTTTTTTAGTCGAGGGGCTGTTTTGCTTGAAGGAAACACCCCAATCTGGGGATTTGGCGTTAAAATTTGGTGTCGAGCGCCAGGAAACACCAAAAACGCAGAGCCAAGGAGTCTTTTGGGAAACCAAAGGAAACCAGCTCGGATTCTAGGTCGATTCGGTTATCCTGGCTTGACCGGTTTTACCGCAATCCTCTATCTTTTGTCACCTGCCGACAACGCTGTCGGCTAGATTTTTTGTTTAACAGATTTCAGTTTCGTTGAAGGGGATTTCCCGACTATGGCATCAACTCAGGAACGAGTCATTGATATCGTTGCCGAACAACTCGGTGTCGAGAAAGACAAAATCACTCGTGATACACACTTCGTTAATGACCTAGGTGCCGACTCGCTCGACACAGTGGAACTAGTGATGGAGTTCGAAGAGGAATTCGACATCGATATTCCTCAGGACGCAGCTGAAAAAATTCAGCGTGTCGGCGAAGCCATCGATTACATCGATAAGCAATCCTAAGCGGTCGCTTTCGCACCATATCTTCAGTCACATGGGTTTGCTCAACTGAGTCGTTGGGCAACCCCCTGATTCTTCAGATAGCAGTTGCATGAATCGTCGAGTCGTCGTCACGGGCCTCGGTTGTGTCACTCCCTTGGCTTTGGATGTTCCTACGCTTTGGAACTCAATCCTAGAAGGCAAGAGCGGTATCCATCCGCTAACAATCTTGGACACCACCCTGCACAAGGTCCGCTTTGGTGGTGATGTTCCCAATTTCGAACCAGGGGAGTCCTGCGAACCTAAAGACGCGAAGCGTTTGGATCGGTTCTCCCTGTTCGCGATTTGGGCAGCGTTCCACGCCATCAAAGACTCTGGCTTGGATTTCTCGAAAGAGCAAGCCCACCGTTGCGGCGTGATCGTCGGGTCGGGGATCGGGGGGCTCAACGAGATCGAAGAGCAGATTCTTCGGATGCATACCAAGGGACCCGATCGCGTCAGCCCGTTTACGATCCCCAAGATGATGCTCAATGCCGCCGGAGGCAACCTGGCGATTCAGTACGGCCTGAAAGGCCCGAACTTTGCCATCGCAACGGCCTGTGCCTCGAGCAACAACGCCATGGGCGATGCACTCAAGTGCATTCGTACCGGCGAAGCTGAGGTCATGGTCACCGGGGGGACCGAGGCGGCTATCACTCAGATGGGTGTCGCCGGCTTTGCCAACATGAAGGCCCTTTCGACCCGAAATGACGAGCCCGAAAAAGCGAGCCGTCCCTTCGATGCCGATCGCGATGGCTTTGTGCTCAGCGAAGGCGCAGGGATTTTGGTCTTCGAGGAGCTCGAACATGCCAAGGCTCGGGGTGCAAAGATCTATGCCGAAATCCTCGGTTACGGAGGCTCTTGCGATGCCGGCCATATCACGGCTCCGGACGAACAAGGCCGTGGAGCATCGATGGCCATGAGCAACGCCTTGATCGACGCGAAACTCGATCCATCCGAAATCGACTACATCAACGCGCACGGCACGAGCACTCCTCTTGGAGACAAAGCCGAGACCGTCGCGGTCAAAAATGTCTTCGGTGAATCGGCCCGCAGTGTTGCCCTTTCGAGCACCAAAGGACACCTCGGACACGCTCTGGGGGCCAGCGGTGGGATTGAGATGATCCTTTCGATCTTAAGTTGTTTCCACGACATCGTTCCGCCGACGATCAATCTCGAAACCCCAGATCCCAATTGCGACCTGGACTACACACCACTGGTCCCCCGCAATCGCAAAATTCGCTATGCGATGAACAACAGCTTTGGGTTCGGTGGACACAATGCCACCTTGATCTGCGGGAAACTCTAGCAGGAATCGCGCTTTTAGCCCACAATGGGCTCAGGGTCGCTTCGCTCCAAGCTGGTTCTTTGCATCTTTCGAGGATTGCCATGTCCAATTGCTACTCTTTGCTCGCTGTCGCCTTGCGTCTCCTCTGCACCCGGGCCGACTCGGGATTCATGGGCATTTCGGGATTCATGGGCCTCTTGTGCTCCGTGGGGCTCTTGGCACCGGCCCGCTGCGACGAGGGGATGTTCCCGATCAGCGAACTGGCCAACATTGGGCTCAAAAACCGAGGCATCGAACTTACCGCCGATGAGATCTTCAATCCCCAAGCCAAAAGCATCGTCGATGGCATTTGCCGCGTCAACGGTTGCACTGGTTCGTTCGTATCGAATGCCGGGTTGATCATCACCAACCACCACTGCGCTTTTGACGCGATTCAAAAAGCCAGCACCCCTGAACGCGATCTGCTGAATGATGGATTCATCGCCCAAACGCTAGCCGACGAAGTTCCTGCACCCAACTACACCGTCCGCATCACCGAGTCCTACGCGGACGTCTCGGCCGAGGTCCTCTCGGCAACCAGCCCCGAAATGGGTTACAGCGATCGGACCAAGTCGATCGATCGACGAAAGAAGGAACTCGAAATCCAAGCGGAAAAAGACAATCCAGGGATGCGGGCTGAGGTCGCAGAAATGTTCGTCGGAAAGACCTATGTTCTTTTTCTTTACACCTACCTCAAAGATGTCCGATTGGTTTTTGCTCCCCCTATCAGCATCGGTGCCTTTGGCGGGGAACTCGACAATTGGGAATGGCCTCGACACACCGGCGATTACTCTTTTATGCGAGCCTATACGGCTCCAGATGGCAAGCCCGCCGAATACTCCCCAAACAATGTGCCTTATGTGCCCAAGCGACCGTTGAGGGTTCAGCCCAAAGGGATCGATGAAGGGGACACCGTCTTTTTGCTCGGGTATCCAGGCAGGACCGTCCGCAACCGGACCGAAAGCTTCATCCAATACGAGCAGAATGTACGCCTACCGCTGATTGTTTCGCTCTACAGTTGGCAGATCGCCGAAATGGAGAAGGCCGGAGCCAAAGACCGCGCCGTGGCGATCAAGCACTCCACGCGGATCAAATCCCTAGCCAATGTCGAAAAACGATCCCGTGGACAGCTCATCGGGCTCCAGCGGGCCAAGATCCAACAGCAAAGAGCCGACCGGGAAACCAAGCTCAAGGCTTTCATCGCTAGCGATCCGGTGAAGTACTCCAAGTATGCCTTGCTGCTAGATCAAATCGACATGGTCTATTCGGAGATGTCCAAGAAGGGGACCTTGGAGACTTACCTTCGCGAATTGCGAACGGCACCGAGAGCTCTGGCGATCGCGTTTGCTCTCTACGATGGGGCCACCGAAAGGGCCAAGCCCGATCTGGAGCGCGAGGCACCTTATATGGATCGGAACTGGTCGCAAAGCACCCAGCAGATCAAGCTCGACGTCGGTGACCGAGACCAGGCCACCGATGCAAAGATGCTCCTGGGAATGCTCGAGTTGCTGCAATCCACACCTGGAGCTCAAGACATCGAACCGGTGGCTCGTGTCTTGAACTCAAGCGAAGGGCTCAACAAGCTTGCCAGCTCGGTGATGGAGAACACCAAGCTCGGGGATTTAGAATTCGTTACCAGTTGCTTCAACAAATCCCCTCAAGAGCTCATCGCCTCAGGTGACCCTGCATTGTTATGGATCGCCGATCTGTATCCGACGTATGTCAAGCAACGAGACAAGGACAAGGAGCGAGAGGGGAAGCTCAATCAGCTTTATGGTTCGCTCATTGAAATCCAGCGACTCGCCGAAGCCTCCGAGTTTCTTCCCGACGCCAATGCGACACTGCGATTGACGGTAGGAAAGGTCGAGGCTTATTCGCCGATCGATGCCATCGTCAAAAAACCGATCACAACCCTCGATGGGCTCTTGGAGAAAACCACCGGTCAGGAGCCTTACGTCACCCCCGTGCCCGTGCTGGAGGCAGCCAGAGCCAAGAGGTTCGCAGGGCTAGAGCATCCGAGGCTCAAGACGATTCCGGTGGCATTCCTTTACAGCACCGACACGACGGGAGGAAACTCTGGCAGTCCTGTTCTCAATGCCAAGGGGGAGTTGGTAGGTGTGAACTTTGACCGGGCATTTGAAGCGACGATCAATGATTTTGCGTGGAACCAACGGTACAGCCGATCGATAGGGGTCGACGTTCGGTACGTATTATGGATCACCGGAGAGGTCTTTGGTGCCAAGCACTTGGTCCAAGAGATGCTCTCGAAATAGCGTTAGACCAATGATCGACTTGACATTGATTGAACTCGCCAACTTCGGTGACAAAACCTTCGATCGAACTCTCTGACTCTCTGTTTTCGACGGGATCCGGAATCAACACAGCGTTCCCACTCGGAGCCAAGGATGAAACGGGTTCGGGAAGTTTGCGGAAGCCTCCCCATCCGCCCCTGATTTTACGGCCGAATCAAGCAGAAACCAATTCTCACAAAAATTTAGTAAAAAGTTTGACTTCGGCGGGGGGGGATGTTGGTCAAAGGAAGATGGTTGTACGCCCGAAACTATCTTTTGGACTTCGGTCCAGTAGGTGCTAAAGATAATCACTCACAGATTCCGTTTGAGTGGGTTGGTTGGAGCAGTTATTGCTTGGTTGCTATTGTTCGTCTGTGAGTTGATTTGTGCACAAACATTGCCGAATGATGAGCCAGATGCCTACGAACCTTCCGCATCAACCGATCGAAAAAAGATTACCATTTCGGAGTAAGCGTACAGCCACCTTGGCGAGATTTGCTGATGCTCAGGCTTGCTGATATGCCCACTGCCTGTTGGTGGCTCTAGATGGATGCTGCGGTTTGTAACACTGCGGGGCCAGCATTGTGGTGGCCAGCGATACTCCACTGACGCACGTCGCTCATGTCGGGGGCTCTGTCGTCAGAGCCCAAGAGACCCATGGGTACGGCTCTGCGATCATGGCTCTTCTGATTTGCTATTTGCCTTTACGGAGCTCTGCACGTACCCGCCGCCGTGCTGGTTGCAAAACGGCCGTGTCGACCTGATTGTTGTCGATCGGCAACGCTCCATCATTGACGAACACATTCAATGCTTCCCAGTGGTTGCGAATGTAATTGAATGCCCCACCGAGCTTGCTCGCTGGTAGCACGCTCTTGGCTACCGGACCTTCGAGATACTCGCCCAATCGGTCGAGGATCCTGCGCGACTCCTTGGCGCGCAACTCCCCTCGCTCCTGATCGCTCTTGTGCGTCGCGCGACGTTCGATGTCATAGAGTTGGTTCATCAGCGCAAGCGGCAGCGCGCTTACCTGGGGATCGCTCTCTTGATGCTCATAGACCTTTCGGCGCGCATGGGTCCAACAAGCCATCCGAGTCATCTTCGACCCAGTCGCAAGCACCACGCTCATATTCCCCGAATAACAGTCAGCCATCACATGCCCTTGGTATCCAAACTATCTTTCTTTTCTTTCTTGGCTTCGATCATCTTCTCGATCAGACGCTTGATTGAAAACTTAGGGACTGTCCCCTAGTTTGTTTGATTGAAACTCGGGGACTGTCCCCGCGAATACTCGGGAAAAACTCGGGGACTGTCCCCGAGTTAGATTGGGAAACGACCGCGATGATTGGAGAGGTAGGTGGTGGATTCGAGCGGTGATTCCACCCAAATTGGGAGTTAGAAGCTAATCCAGGCGACGTTTATCCCACCTCGGCGCGCACCGAGTGCGCTGGGCCACTCCGGCCATTCAAAAGAAATCCGTCCGAGATCCCTCAACACCCCCTCGCGACCCCCGAACTGGACTACCACCTAGTCCGTCTCGGGACGAATCCCATCGGCCCAGTAGCTTACCTTCCGCCGGTATCCCATTTATCTCCCGCTTGAGGCCTTGCTTGATAAGCCTTCAGCGAGCCTTGAGCTTGCACAGGAGAACTCGCGGAGATAAACCCACCGGAGATGACCTTCCGCGGGATAGCCTATTGGGCCTGGGTGCCCTCTGGGCCTGATGCTCTGCCTGATTCGGATGATTTGTCATCCGAAGAGTCCCGCTGCGCATCCGAAACAGGCTTGCATCCAGCCCGATAGCGATACATCTCGCCAAACTCTCGGGCTTGTTGAAGCACTAGTTCAGGCCCCAAACTGTGCTTCATTAAACACTCCGGAACATCCTCGGGCATCGTTGCATCGGCTCGATACAACTTGTGTTTGATACACCATCTCAATGCGTCCAAGTACTCTTCGACGGTGTAGTCCAGAAAACCTTTGTCGCTACACCTGTAGCCATCCTTGTGCAACTGAGGATCATTCGACTCGGTCTCCAACTTGACCAGGCTCATGAACTCACCTTTGGATAGATTCGAAATCGACACTGGTGCCTTTTTTTTGCGGTCTTTATCCTGCGTCTTTTCCTGAGCTTGCGATGCAGACTCCTTGGGCGGTGATTCGATCGGCACCGTTTCGTTTTCGCTCTGGGGTTGATTTGCCGCCGGGGCTTGCTCGTCCTCTTTGACCTTTTGTTTCGACCGGATCATGTCGAGCCGAATCTTGGCCGACGTGTAGTCGTAGTCATCGATACCCTGGGCCATTGCGGCTTGAACAGCATTCAGGTCGACATACAAGCAGCAACCGAGCAGATACTCCAGGTCTTCGATCACCGTCGCATGAAATCGGCCTTTCCAAAACGGACCCTTGGAACCTCCATCTTCCCGATTCGCCC